>OMFN01000703.1_pt1 | contig 17551 bp, 10 predicted proteins | sample 1645641 | NCBI WGS metagenome assembly OMFN01 (sample SAMEA103958126, study PRJEB25191) | human gut metagenome
AGTACGACCACTTTACCAATGCCATCCTCGCCGATCCTGAGAGTTTACATCGTTACACCAACGAGACACATGGCGAAGGCTATTTACGCGCCTTCTTCAACAAGGTGAAAGCAGGAACCTATTCCAGTATCGAGCGCTGTTTCATCACCGGTGTCAGCCCTGTTACGATGGACGACCTCACTAGCGGCTTCAACATCGGTACCAATTACTCGCTCTCCCCAAAATTCACGGAAGAGGAAGTACGGCAAATGTTGACCTATTACTCCACCACCAGCCACTTCAACCACACTGTGGACGAGTTGTTGGACATAATGCAACCGTGGTACGACAACTATTGCTTTGCACAAGGACGTTATGGTGAAACTACCATGTATAATTCTAATATGGTGCTCTATTTTATCAAAAACTACCTTGACAACGATGGTAAAGCACCGCAGAATATGATAGAAAGCAACATCCGCGTCGACTACGAGAAGTTGCGCATGCTTATCCGTAAGGACAAAGAATTTGCCCACGATGCTTCCATCATCCAGACCTTGGTGAGTCAAGGTTATATTACCGGAGATTTGAAAGAAAGTTTCCCTGCCGTCAATATCACCACTCCTGACAACTTCGTGAGTCTACTCTATTATTTCGGTATGCTTACTATCAGCGGAATGTATAAGGGAAAGACCAAACTTACTATTCCCAACCAAGTGGTGCAGGAGCAGCTCTACACCTATCTGCTGAACACGTACAATGAAGCCGACCTCAGTTTCAGCAACCATGAGAAAGACGAGCTTGCTTCGGCTTTAGCCTACGACGGGGCATGGCAATCTTACTTCGGCTATATAGCGGACTGTTTGAAGCGTTATGCCTCGCAACGCGACAAGCAGAAAGGCGAGTTTTTCGTACATGGTTTCACTCTTGCCATGACAGCTCAAAACCGCTTCTACCGTCCCATCTTCGAAGCAGACACTCAAGCTGGATATGCTGACATTTTCCTGTGTCCTTTGCTGGATATCTATCCGGATATGCAACACAGCTACATCATCGAATTGAAGTATGCCAAGTACAAAGATCCCGAAGACCGTGTGGAGGAACTTCGGAAAGAGGGTATTGCCCAAGCCAATCGGTATGCAGATACCGATACGGTGCAGAATACCGTGGGCAGCACACAGTTACACAAGATTGTTGTGGTGTATAAAGGAATGGAAATGAGGGTGTGCGAGGAAATATAATTCTCTCTGCAATATTTATAAAGCAAACATTGGTATCAAGGCACACGAAAACCAAGATGGCTTTTATGGGCTGTAAAAATATGTCCGTATCTTTTCCGGAGCGTCACAGTGGTATCATGAATCGATATATTGTTTGATTTGTTCCATAGGTATTCCTAATTGTCCGGATATCTCGTCCATTGATGCTCCATTGTTACAGAGCATCTTAACCATGGAACGAATCATCTGCTCTTTCTGTTCAATGACCTGCTCTTTCTGCTCAATGACCTGCTCTTTCTGCTCAATGACCTGTTCTTTTTCCTCTATCACCTTATTCTTGAGCATTATTGTCGTATCCCTGTCCTCTATTTCCGAAAGAATCTCGTCCTCTATCTCCATGGCACGGCGAACGGCGGGTGCGGCAGCGGCCTTCAGCAGGCGGTGCACCACATACTTCACTTCCTCGTCCATGTGCTCATCGTTTATTTCCAGATAATGCTCGCTGTCGGGCTGCCGGTATTCCTGGTCGAACACGCTCAGCAGACGTTCCAGGCGGTTGCGGGTGCGTCCGGTGAGGAACGGGATCTGTACGATGATGCTGTCATGCGTCAGACTCTCGATGAAAGGGTCGGGAGCAGGGAGCGGATGGTCATCATAGTCCAGATAGCTGCGGCGCACATAGACCACCGGCTCGGTGAGGTCGCCCAGGGGATGCCCCAGGATGTAGATGGAAATGATGGGCAACCCATAGGTCCGTTTTTGTCCGTGCTCGTTCTTCTCTTCGATGATGTTCTCCTTGTTGAGGTACTGCGTGCCCAGGTACTGGCGGAAGCGCAAGGTCTCCGTAATCAGCCAGGTCTTTTGCAGCTCGATAAGGACAAGGTGTTCCGAACCGTCGTGCTCGCGAATCTTTGCCGAGAAGTCGATGCGGAAGAGCGAGCACGACGGTTCGGAACACCTTGTCCTTATCGAGCTGGAAGAGCGAGATGCGTGTCTGCTCCATGGATGTATACTCGTGGCGGCGCATCTCCAGGTCTATGATCTCCTTTTTCAGCAATGCGGAGAGCAGTATCTTGGCCACTTTCTTGTCTTCCATCAGGAATTTGAAAACAGCGTCGTAAATAGGGTTGGCAATGATGGTCATAATGCTTATGGTTTGATGATGAAACAAATGTACTTCTTTTTTTTGAATAGCAAGCGGATGGAAAGGTTAAATTCTTCTATCGGAAAGGAATTACGGGGCCCTGTCCATGACGCGAGCAATAACCAGTCAAAATGCCGATGCGCTTCTCGTCCGCATCGGCATTCTCATTTTGACGGATTGTTAGTTTAGTTTTTATTCATTCCCTGAAAGCACTATCGATTCATTGCATTAAAATTTATAACCGACACCGGCGGACAAGCTCAGTCCATGTCCTTCGTGATTCAAAGCATGTTTCATCAGCGAATATTTGCAGTCAACAGACAGCAGCCAGTGTTTACGCTCCAAAAATATTCCGGGTCAGTAGATTTTTAGTGGGAACAACCATACAGCTTAGCAATGCGGAAAAGAAAGAACTTCTTTAGCTCTGAACAGTTTGATTTTAGCATTGAAAGATTCTGGCGCAGTAGAAATTACATGGGGACACTTTTCGGACAAGATTTGATTAGTTTCCTCCCCCTTCTGACAAACGTTTTTTTGTTCCCTTGACTTTGGCATAGCCTTAAAACATAGAATTGTCCTCTTATTTTTGCCGGTGAGCCAGTTTTACACGTACGTACACAAGGGCTCGCACGTAAATACGTGTAAGCCTATATATGCGTACGTGTAGGGCTGTGCGTCAGTATGTGTGGGTGCATGTCTGCTAACACTCAGGTTTCATTTAAGGTCATAAGTATAAATATAGTCGGGTCGGCCGGAATTAACAGCATAAAGAATATCATCTTCCGATATAGCATAGATGTCAAAAGGGAAATCAAAACAGATGCGCTTCTTCAATTCGCCTTTCCAGTTCCAAAGTTGCAATTCCTGGATAAGCTTCTCGTCCGAATAGATTTCTTCTGTACTATATTTGTTATTATACAAAACGGCAATATATTTGGAATTAAACTTTAATTCATGAAACACCGGCCTTAGTTCAACAGAAGTCGAAGGAACACAAGCATTGTCTATTACCTGTATATGTTTCAACAAATTACCCTTTATGTCATAAATGCGTATCAAATTCTGATGAAGATAGAAATCACATATACAATCATGGGCAATATCTCCGGCTGTCAGTTTATAATTAGTAGAGAATCGCCTCTCTTCATTCTCTGATTTCCGGGGAAATTCTCCAAAAGAACTATATCCGCCATTCTTATATATAATATGTTCACCGGTGCTTCCGTTTGTCAAACCTGCCAATATGTAGTAATCATCCCCCAATCTTACTAATTGATTGATAGCATCAGGAAGAGTGATATCATTATTCCTTTTTATTACCAGCGTTTTATCCTCAAAGCAAACTTCTCGCTCTATATCAGAGTCCAAGATAAAGAAGCTGCTATCGGTAGAAGCGTAATAATCACGTCGCGGATTTATTAACTCATTAGGGCCATTCCCTTTCCTGCCACATGAAAACAAATGAGCAAAATCATCACGGTCCCAAATGGAATAAATGGAGTCCTTCAATTTGGGCTCCATTATAATCAGGTAGTTCTGCCAAACATTTATGCTAAGAGGATATATTAATAAACTGTCAGTGGGATATAATTTGAAAGATAACTGTTCAACCTCTATGTCTTGCAAACATATTGAATCTTTCTTATATTCATCACAACAGCATAAAAGGAATAATATACCGCATAAATATAATTTAAATCGTGCTCTCATACTCAGTCATAACAATCATAAAAGCATTACATTTCTCCCTGCCTGCAACTTACATCTTTCAGTTTTCCCTGGAATCCATTCAGCGTATCTCCTATCTGCTGCAAAGGAAAGACCAAGGTTTCTTGATAGCGCATCTCATCCATCGACTTATATTTGGGATTATAGACCCTCATGGTTCTGCCCTCCAGACGCTCCTGCAATTTACCGTCCACATACAGGGAAGTGCCCTTGTAATCTCCTTCGATGCGGATGGAAGACCATCTGCCGGCCGGAAGACGATAAGAATTAAACACAAATGTGTAACCGTCGCGAGAGAAGGCAATCCGTCCCGTATTCTCCCAGTTTGTATATACCGTGGCATGAGCGCCTTTAAATAAGACACCGCTGATATTCGTCTTTTCGTCCGGACAGATTTTGAATTCCACCGTATAGGGATAGCCCACTTCCTGCAAAGCTGTCTGAACCGTATCCTTACCGGTAAAGAGCAATTCCTTGCCGGGAACCGTCAGGGCGACATCTTTATCGGGAGAGATTTTGCCCGACAGGTTAATGCCCGGTGCTTCGGGCATCTCTTTGCAAAGAGCCTCGAATGCTTTAAAAGGCACTTGTTTGTTGTCTCCCTTCCACAGTCTTTCGGTCAGCACCTGAACGGCCGGAAACGTACGGATATGCACATCCTGTTGCGAAATACCGTTACCACACTGGTCATTCCATACGGCAAACATTCCGCCCAATACCCCCGGAGTGCCTTCGGGAAGTGTCTGCTTGCGGTTTATCATCCAGGGAGTCCATGTCTCATACAGCCATTGATGGTCCAAAAACTCGCGATAGTAGCCCGCACCGGGCACAATATACAGATAGGTATCGCAAGTATTGATAAGCTTATATCCATCTTTTAAAGATACTTCCGGATCTACCCAGTCATACGACCACGCATTTACCGTTACTCCCTCTGCCTTTACAGGAGTCTTTCCGGGAAGCCATTTCAAGCCTCCCCACATACGCGGAGTCTTACCATACTTCTCAATGTACTTCAAGTAGCGGTCAGTGAAATAACGATACTGCTCGGCTTCTTTCTTATTGTATTCATCCGTACCGATATGCACATCAGGGCCTATAAACACGGGATTCTCTCCTCCGATATACTCGTCCAGCAACGAATCTACAAAACGATAGGTTTCCTCCTTATACAAATCCAAATGGTCCATGCCATACTCTTTGCTGCCTATTTCGGGCTTATAGTGGGTGAACGCCAATGAATGGGCAGGAATGTCTATTTCAGGAATCACATTCACCCCATATTCCATACCCAGCCGTTGCAAATCGGTAAACTCTTTCTTGGTATACGAGCCGTCTTTTGCGGTCAGACCGGGAAAACGTTCACTTTCAAGACGGAATGCAGCATACGTCTTGTTCCAGTCATTGTCAAAGAACTGAGGAAAGCCGTTATCGTTCAGATGAATCTGGAACTCATTCATCTTATAGAAAGAAAGTATCTTCACATATTGCTTCAAATAGTCCAATGTAAAGAACTTGCGGCCGGCATCAATCATAAAACCACGGTTAGGAAATAAAGGGAAGTCGCGTGCCGTTCCTTTCGAAATCTTTCCCTGCTGCTTATAAAGCATCTGTAGCAGCGTACGGGTTCCCCAGAACACTCCCTTTCGGGTGGGCGCTTCAATCCCGGCATACCGGTTCACCGACAGTTTATAGCCTTCATCACCCAACTCCTTGTCCGGCTTCATCAAAGCCATATAAATATCATTTTTGCCCGGTTTGCCGATTTTCACGGAGTAGTCCCACCCCATCATCATGCTCAAGTCATCTGCCAATATCTCGGCGGTAGACAAAAGCACAGCCTCATCAGCAGGGTTGACGACAATATTACCTTCGGCAGGAAGAGCCAGTTTGCCACTGCCACCTTTCCATTGCTGAAGAGCGGGAATTACTTGGGGACACGGTTCTTGTGCAGAAATCGCGCAACATGCTATCCACAGACAGCATAGAATAAAAAAATTTTTCATAAGCATTGAGGTTTAAAAAAAGGTTGTATCAAAAGTATATACCGTTGACGATTTGACAGCATCATCAACGCTTTGACACACCTCCGACTATTTTCTTGATATCATTCAGTTTATTCAAAGCTTCAAGAGGAGTCAGATTATTGACATCCAAATTCAGAATCTCATCACGTACCTGACACAGTACGGGGTCGTCCAGTTGGAAGAAACTAAGCTGCATCCCATCTCGGCCGGAAGCTATCTCCGCCGTCGGTTTGGCAATTCCCTGCTGACGGTTGTCCGTCTCCAATTGGTGTAGGATATCGTTTGCACGTTTCACGATACTCTTCGGCATACCGGCCATTTTCGCCACATGGATACCAAAAGAGTGCTCACTGCCTCCCCTCTCCAACTTACGCAGAAAGATGACTTTATTATCGACCTCCTTCACCGATACATTGTAGTTTTTAATGCGTTTGAAGGATTTCTCCATTTCATTCAGCTCATGATAGTGAGTAGCAAAAAGCGTACGCGCCTTTGCACGCGGATGTTCATGGATGTGCTCCACAATCGCCCATGCAATAGAGATGCCATCGTAAGTGGAAGTCCCCCGACCCAACTCGTCAAACAGCACCAGACTGCGTGGAGAAAGGTTGTTCAGGATATCTGCTGCCTCATTCATTTCTACCATAAAGGTAGACTCTCCCACCGATATATTATCGCTGGCACCCACACGGGTGAATATCTTATCCACCATACCGATACGGGCACTCTCTGCAGGAACAAAACACCCGATTTGCGCCAACAGCGTAATCAATGCCGTCTGGCGAAGTAAAGCCGATTTACCTGCCATATTAGGTCCCGTGATAATGATAATCTGCTGACTGTCGGTATCCAGATACACATCATTGGCAATGTACTTCTCTCCCACCGGAAGCTGTTTCTCTATCACCGGATGGCGTCCCTGCTTAATATCCAGCACATCACTGTCCTCTACTATCGGACGGATGTACTTATTCGCTTCGGCAACATTGGCAAAAGCAAGCAGACAGTCCAGACGGGCTATCTGATTGGCATTTATCTGAATGGCAGGGATATATTCGGCAAGGGAAAGAACCAAATCATTATAAAGCTTGGTTTCGAGTGCCATAATCTTATCTTCCGCACCCAGAATCTTTTCTTCGTATTCCTTCAGCTCCTGTGTGATATAACGCTCTGCATTCACCAACGTCTGTTTGCGAATCCACTCGGCAGGCACTTTGTCCTTATGTGCATTACGCACCTCTATATAATAACCGAATACATTGTTATAGGCAATCTTCAAGCTGGGGATGCCGGTCTGGTCACTCTCACGCTGCTGCAACTGCAACAAATAATCCTTCCCCGAGAAAGCAATGCGGCGCAACTCGTCCAGCTCTTCACTGACTCCATCGGCTATCACACCTCCCTTGTTCACCAGCAACGGAGGATCATTCTTTATCTCTTTGGCTATTTTCTCGCGTATATTAAGACAGAGATTGAGTTGTTCACCAATACGCCGCAAACTGTCATTATCGGCATTCAGGCAAGCATTCCTGATAGGCTCGATGGCTTGCAGCGCCACCTTCAGCTGAACCACCTCACGCGGAGAGATACGTCCCACGGCAGCCTTGGACACGATGCGTTCCAAATCACCGATGAGATGCATTTTCTCTTCTATGAACTCTTTAAAATCCGGTTCGCGGAAGAAATACTCCACCACATCCAAACGTTCATTGATAGGCTTCTCATCCTTCAATGGAAACACCACCCAGCGTTTCAGCAGACGTGCTCCCATCGGACTGATGGTTTTGTCGATAACATCCAGCAGGCTCGTACCACCATCATTCATACTGCCCAGCAATTCCAGACTTCGGACAGTGAATTTATCCAAGCGCACATAGCGGTCTTCCTCAATACGCGAAAGCGAAGTGATATGGCCGATTTGATAATGTTGCGTCATGTCCAGATATTGCAGAATGGCACCCGAAGCGATGATGCCGTTCTTAAGATGCTCCACACCAAAGCCTTTCAAATTCTTCGTTTCAAAATGTTTCAGCAGCTTCTCGCGGGAAGAAGTCTCGGTAAACACCCAGTCTTCCAGCTCAAACGTAAAGAACTTATTGCCGAAGTTACCTTCGAACATTCCCCGCTTTCCACGTTCAAACAAAATTTCTTTGGGAGCAAAGTTATTCAACAGCTTATCCACATAGTCAAACGGTCCTTCCGCCGTTAGAAACTCACCTGTAGAAATATCCAAAAAAGCAACACCACACGCAGACTTGCCGAAATGAACTGCCGCCAAAAAGTTATTTTCTTTATACGAAAGCACATTGTCATTGATGGCAACCCCCGGAGTCACCAATTCGGTAATACCCCTCTTCACCAGCTTCTTTGTCAGCTTCGGGTCTTCCAACTGGTCGCAAATGGCCACACGCTTACCGGCACGTATCAGTTTCGGCAAATAAGTATCCAAAGCGTGATGCGGGAAGCCCGCCATTTCCACACTCTTACCTTGTCCGTTGGCACGCTTGGTCAGTGTAATTCCCAGTATTTCAGAAGCAACAACAGCATCTTCGGAATAGGTTTCATAGAAATCTCCACACCTGAAAAGCATAATCGCATCGGGATGCTTTGCCTTCAACTCAAAAAACTGCTTCATCATCGGGGTTAAAACCACATCGTTTGCCACTGTTGTATCCTTTCTTTTTAAAATTCTTAAATGTCGGACAAAGATAGCAAATCGACTTTTGATTTTAAAAAAGTGAAAGGAAAAGTTTTACACTATTTATCCTTTCCGCAGCTACACAATATCTACAATAATCTTTGCTTCTTTCAATTTTCGGAGCATCTTTGCTTCTTTCATTGAGCGTGCCGGCATCTTGCCATGAGCCAACCGCCATACTTTCCACGGAGTAACCTGATACTTGAATGCCAGACTACAATAAACAATATATACCCAATAAATACCAAAATATTAACCGCATAGTCATTTTATTGTTTATATCTTTGTGCACATAAACAAATAAAGACAATGAAAAAGATAGAAGTAAAAGAGCTGAAAGACAACATGTTTGAGACAATCAGCAAAGAATGGATGCTGGTAACCGCCGGTACAAAAGATAAATTCAATACAATGACTGCCAACTGGGGCGGCATCGGATTCTTATGGAACAAGCCGGTAGCCTTCATTTTTATCCGCCCCGAACGCTACACGTTCGATTTCATAGAGCAGAATGATTATCTCACTCTCTCTTTCTTGGGCGAAGAGCATAAGGATGTTCATAAAATTTGCGGTTCTAAGTCAGGGCGAGACATAGATAAAGTGAAAGCAACAGGACTTCAGCCCTTATTCACCGAAAATGGAAGTATTACTTTTGAACAGGCCCGGCTGACCTTTGAGTGCAAGAAACTGTATGCCGATATGATTAAGCCGGAAGACTTTATCGACCAAAGCATTATCGACCGATGGTATGGAGAAGCACACGGAGGCTTTCACAAAATGTATGTGGTAGAGATTGTCAATGTATTGGAGGCAATCTCATAAAACGCGCGGCTGAGTTCCTAAAATGGAAAGCATATATCCTGTTCTTGGCACAGTTTCCAAGGACAGGCTCTCGTCTTCCGACAGATATTTCCGCAATCTCGCCACATAGTTATTCAAACTCTGCTCGCTGCCGGAAGTACCCTCCCACAGTTCCTGCACTATCTGTTCGCGACTTACTGTTTGATTCATGTTCTGTGCCAACAATTTCAGCAGTTTATATTCAAAATCAGTCAGCCTTCTCACAGGTTCCTCGCCTTTGAACAACATACTGTCTCCGGCTCTCAGATTGAACATTCCGATGGATAGTCCTTTCGGATGAAAACATGGCGTGTGCCTGCGTATGTAAGCCACCAACTCCTCCATTTCGAAAGGCTTTCGCAGATAAGCGATGCCACCTGCATCCAGCGCCCTTGCCACTTCCGAACCGGCTATGTGTGAAGAGACAAATAAAACCGGTGTATCGGGAGCCGTCAGCTTGAGTTCCGCAACGGCATCTATTCCATTCTTCTCTCCTATCTCTACATCCAGCACCATTATGTCCGGCTGCATTTCCTGAACCACACCCTGAATCCCTACCAGCGTAGTGCAATACTCCGCAGCATAGCCCGAAGCCCTTAATGCCAAAATCACCACTTGACCCAATGCGATGTCATCGTCTACAAACAAAACTTTTGTCTTCTCCATCCGTCTTTTCTCCTTTCAATCAACGACATGGAATCATGAATGTAAAAGTGCTTCCTTCACCTTCGGCACTCTTCACCATTATCTCCCCTCCATGTTCATTTATAATATATTGGGATTGCGCCAATCCTATGCCGTAACCCTTCTGCTGTTGCTCTTCGCTTCGGGGGACCCGATAGAACTGGGTGAACAATTTCTTCTGATGGCATGGGGCGATACCCCAACCATTGTCTTTGACAGATACACGCAACCGCTCATTCACAATGGAGAGCGAGACCTCTATCCTCACTCCTGCATCCGAATATTTCAAGGCATTCTCCATCAGATTGCGAATCACGTTCTCTATATACATACCGTCGGCCATTACCTGCAAACCCGCAGGAAGCTCATTGATGATGCAGATGGCATGGGACTTGCCCGGATAGAGGCAGGACAACTCCTTCTTCACTCCCTCTGCCATTTCCGGAACATCGATCAGGCTTTTATTCAATACCACCTGATGACGGTCCATGCGTGCGGTCATTAATAAGGCTTCTATATTGGAAATCAAACGCCTAACACCCGCTTTACTCGTTTCAAGCATCTCCTTGGTCTCTTTGTCGGGTGCTGTCTGTTTCAACCACCCCATCATCGTAATAACACTGTTCAATGGAGACTTCAAATCATGAATAGTGCCATTGATGGTCATCTCCCTCTTGCGAAGCAATGCTTCCTTCCGGCGAATGGCAGTCAGCTGGAAAAACAGACAAAGCAATACCAGCAACATCATGCAGGCAGAAAGAGCCAGCGTCCAAAGCTGATGTCTTAGAAAATGAGACATAGGAATATCTGCCTTTATCTGAAGATATTGCAAGCCTTTTGTGCCAATAGGATGAAGCTGAGATACATAATCAGGCGTATGGCTTTCCAAGTCTCCAACAGAAGAAATCATTACGGTGTCTTTATCATAAAGAAGGAATTGATGAGGATGACGGACAATGCTGTCTGACGCACGCCAAAGGCTGTCCAAAGTGTTTAAATTCAAAGGAAAACCAGCTGCTTGCAAAATATCCTGCTCCAACCCATGAATTCTTTCCGCAGCAAATTTACCTGCAGCAATCTGTTTGACAGTGGTTGAACGAATCATATCTGCATCTTGAGGTGACAAACGAACAGTATCCGGCTTTTGTAACTTTATCTCCGATGAGTATTCCTCGGTAGTAGGTATCATGCTTATAGACTGCAAGACTCTTCGAATCCATTTCTCGTCTTCTATTGCCTTTTCTGTTTCCATCTCTATCTTGATTATATTTTCAGTTACATACTGATTATACAAGCCCCAAATGTATTTAGCTTGTAAACAGACTGTTGCAACTATGGCAATGAATGTGATATAATAATATTTCTTCATCTTATAATCAATTCTACAGGACAAAGATAATTGTTTCCAGTCAAAAAGATTATAAAATGATTATGTTTTTATTATAAACGCTCCATACAGAACTACTTACCTTTGCAATAGCAAAACTTAAAAAACAATTGATATGACAAAAACACTCATTACACTCCTTTTGGGAGTCATATACAGTTGGCCGGCTATAAGCATGGCACAAGAGGTGGATAATCTGAAAATAGAAGTCACCGGTTCCGTTATCGACAGCCTGAATAATGAACCCATACCATACGCTTCTGTCAGCGCTCTCCTAATGCCCAATCAAACCTGCATTGCAAGAACTGTCCCACACCGTAACGGAACCTTTTTACTGGAATTAAATAAAGATTCTCAATACGCTATAATCATATCCTGTATAGGAATGAAGACCGTAACAAAGAATATAAAGACCGGAACATCTCCTATTAACCTCCATCATATTATGCTGGAAGAAGATTCACAACAGTTGGGAGAGGTGGAAGTCATAGCAAAGAAGCAGCGCATATCACTGACCGACAATGGTTTCTCTTACAGTTTTAAGAACGACAAGACTCTTTTGGCCGAAAACCTTCTTTATGCAATGAAAAAAGTGCCGCTTGTCTCTGTAAGCGGTGATGGAACGCTTTCCGTAAAAGGAGGTTCAAATTATGTCATTTATCTGAATGGAAAACCCTATACTTTGGCCAACTCCAATCCGAAAGAAGTATTACAAAGCATTCCGGCCTCATCCATAGAAAAGGTGGAAGTCATCACCAACCCGGACTTGCGATATGGCATGTCAGAGGGTGGCTCTATTCTAAACATCATCACCCTGAAAAACCAACCTAATAACTACCGCATCATTCTGAATGCCGGCGGAAATACACATCCTGCGGAAAATGCCGGCGTAAACATTCTTTTTACTAAAGATAAACTATCGGCTTCTTTCGGTTACAGTTTCAATAATACACAGCTCGACCACGTACCATCATCGTCCTATACAGAAACATTTCTGAATGAAACGGATAAAACAGTCACCACACAGGAATGGGAAACAGACGGAAATATAACAAATCATCTGATAAAAGGACTATTGGAATACAACATAGATACACTGAACTCTGTCTATGCTGATGCCAACTTCATGCTACAAAGGATTAACATGAACACAATATATAACAATAATTACCAAACACCCTCAAATCCTTATTATCACTCGAATGTATTTGACAAAATAAACCAACACGACGGTGCCCGTGAGATTAATCTGTCATACAGAAACTTATATCCACACAAGAAAAGAGAACGGCTCTTATTAACCTATCGATATGCATTCAACCCGGATAATAAGAAAAACAATGTGACTGAACGCTCCTTCACTGACTCTGAAAATAAAGACTGTTATAATGAATACATCCACAAAGCCAATACAAAAGGTGGATTAACCGAACACACGGTACAAGCTGATTATACTATTCCACTGAATAAGCATACTCTTTCTATAGGAGCAAAAGATATTTATAGAAGGAGCACGTCCAGTCCATTATATTATGAGTGGAATCCCGAAACAGGGACATGGATAGAGGGAAACAAATATGCGCAGAACGAGATAGATAAGTTCAAACAAAAACAGAATATATGGGCTGCTTATTTATCTTACCAGCTACGCCTTAATCAATTTTCCTTCAGTGCCGGTGCTCGTATAGAAAATACTTATAACAAAATAGAGTACAGCAATGAAAAGGAGAATGAGTACTCCTATCACACATTCGACTGGATACCCCGTTTGTTCCTATCCTATACTTTATCACAATATTCCAGTCTTTCTTTATCATATTCTTCACTGATAAAACGTGCTTCCATCTGGCAGATGAACCCATATCAGCAGCAAGTTGATGAATTCTCTGTAGAATATGGTAATCCCGATATCCGCTCGGAAAAAATAAACCAAATGAACTTATCCTACTATTATTTCTCTAACTCTGTCACTTTTGCCACATGGCTGGACTACTCAAACACAGACAATGCTATCGTCAAATATCCATCCCAACAGAATGAGAAAACAATAGCATATACTTACGACAACTTAGGAAGCTATAATAAAATAACAGGTTTTATCTATATTAGTTATAGCCCCACAGAAGCATTGTCCTTCAATATCAACGGCAGAGTAGGTAAAACCTATATGAAATCTACGCGACTTGATTTCAAGCAACATGCCACGCACTATTCTTTAAATTTAAGCGGAGACTGGAATTTGAAGCATGATTGGACAATAGGAGCACAATGGGGTATTTTTCAGCAAGAACCTGAAATGCAAATAGCATATAATAAGTTCCAAAAGTATTCCTGCTATGTACAGAAACGAATGTTAGACAATAAATTGAACATCAGATTAAATATTAACAGCCCCTTTAGAAATGAGAAATATCGTGAAGCCGTACAGCATGTGCAAAATAGTAATTTTTCAAGGCAAACACGATTTGGTATCGTCGCACGCAGTGTAATGATTGATTTGTCTTATTCATTTGGGTCAGGAAAAACCTCGGCGAAACGAAAAGTCATAATTAATAATGATGACCTTCTTCAAAACACAGGTGTTCGCTGATATCAATACAATTACCAGCAAGACAGATAGGAATGGCGCAGGAAATACAGAAAAAACAGACTCTAAGTTTTTTCCTTTCTACCACCAACACGATTCCATGCAGTGCGGCATTGCCTGCCTGCAAATGATATGCAAATACCATGGGAAAGAGTATTCACAAGATACTCTTTCCCGCTACTGCTTTGCTACCAACGAAGGCGTGTCGCTGCTGGGCATCAGCGAAGCGGCAACCCGACTGGGACTGCACACCACGTGCGGACGGGTAACAACAGAACAATTACACAAAGCCCCCCTGCCCTGTATCCTGCATTGGAACCAAAATCATTTTGTAGTACTCTACCGGATAAAGAAAGGTAAAATATTCTACATTGCAGATCCCGGCAAAGGACTTGTAACCTATGACAACAGGGAATTTAAAGAACATTGGCTCAGTACCCGGTCTAATGGAGAGGAAAAAGGAATAGCCATGTTTTTACAGCCTACACCTGCCTTTTATAAGCAGCAGGAAGAAACAACAAAAGACAAACGCTCTTTCCGTTTCCTGCTGGGTTACCTCAGACAATACCGACGCTACTTCGGACAAATCATACTGGGGGCATTAGTGGGCTGTCTGCTGCAACTTATCTTTCCATTCCTCACGCAAGCGATTGTAGATGTGGGCATCGTCCATCAAAATCTGAACTTTATCTACCTCATCCTGTTGGGGCAACTGGTGCTGACCATCAGTCGCGCTTCGGTCGACTTTATCCGCCGATGGATTTTGCTGCATATCAGTATGCGAATCAATATTTCGTTGGTTTCCGACTTTTTCATCAAATTGCTTAAACTCCCTATGTCGTTCTTCGACACCAAACTGATGGGTGACCTGATGCAACGCATGAACGACCATAACAGGATAGAGAAGTTCCTCACCACCCAAATGCTGAACGTTACGTTCTCACTGCTCAGTTTCGTGGTGTTCGGCTGTGTATTATTCAGTTATAATCTGACCATTTTCTGCATCTTTCTGCTGGCAAGCGTTCTTTATGCTTTATGGATTGCCTTGTTTCTGGGAAAAAGAAAAATTCTGGATTATGAATTATTCGAAAAACAGGCAGAAAACAGCAACAAGACCTACCAATTCATCACTGCCATGCAGGAGATTAAGCTGCAAGACTGCGAGCAACGCCGGCGATGGGAATGGGAAGATGTACAGGCGGATCTGTTCGGCGTGCAAATGAAAAGTTTGAAGCTGCAACAAACACAGGAGGCCGGAAGCATATTCATCAACGAAGTGAAAAATATAGTGATAACCGTGGTTGCTGCTACCGCCGTCATCCACGGACAAATGACACTGGGTATGATGCTGGCAGTACAATACATCATCGGACAACTGAACAGTCCGGTGGAACAATTGATGAGCTTCCTTTATTCATTGCAAGATGTGAAAATCAGTCTGGAACGCATCAATGAAATTCATAAAATGAAGAATGAAGAGAATGAGCACAGGCTATTGAACGAAATACCCGGTATCTCCAATGACCTTTCTTTTGAGCATGTCGGCTTCAAATATGACCCCCACAGCCCGAAAATGACCATAGAAGATGTAAGCCTCACCATCCCCGAAACGAAAGTGACTGCCATAGTGGGTGCTTCGGGCAGTGGAAAAACCACCTTGCTGAAACTGTTGCTGGGGTATTATCCTGTAATGAACGGAGAAATAAAAATAGGAGAAGCCAACCTGAACAGCTTCAACCTGAAATGGTGGCGCAGACAGTGCGGGGTAGTAATGCAAGACGGAGTGATATTCTCCGAATCCATTGCCCGAAACATCGCCGTAGACGACGGAGACATAGATGGAGAAAGACTGCTGCGCGCCGTAGAGATAGCCAATATAAAAGAATTCATCATGAGTCTGCCCATGCGGTTCAGCACCATGATAGGCAGAGACGGAATCGGATTGAGCCAGGGACAGAAACAACGTATACTGATAGCCCGTGCGGTCTATAAAGATCCGTTATATATCTTTCTGGACGAAGCCACCAATGCCTTGGATGCCAAGAACGAACGCACCATAGTCGAGAATCTGGATCAGTTCTATAAGGGAAGAACAGTCGTGGTGGTAGCCCACCGGCTCAGCACCGTAAAAAATGCCCATCAAATTATCGTGTTGGATAAAGGACGTATAGTGGAGACAGGTAATCATGCTTCACTGATAGAGAAAAAGGGGGCCTATTACAATCTTGTAAAAAACCAATTAGAACTGGGTAATTAGAAAAAGGAGAAAATTATGGCAGATTTCAATAATATAGAACTAAGAAGTGAAAAGGTAAGGAACATCATCGGCAAAGTACCACCCGAAATCATACGCACCGGAATAGGCGATATCACCGTCATTCTACTGATATTAATATTGGCGGCATTCTTTATTCCTTATCCTGAAAATATCAAGGCCACAGCCACCGTAACAGGAACTGATGTAACCGGCTGCATTCATGCCGAAGTGCTTATTCCCTACCGATACATTACAAAAGTGAAGAAAGAAATGCCTGTAGAGATGGAATTCGAAGGATATGAAGCAGGCCGGTATGGTTATCCACATGGGAAAATAGTGAACTGCGCGAATACAATAACCGTAATGGAAGGAAATAATTTCTTCAAAGCCGAAATAATAATAAACAATAAGCATGCTTCTTATCCCATCCTTAAAGATATGAAATGTAGTGCCTCTATCTTGCTTTCAGACGAAAGTATAGCTTACCATATCTTTCCGGCGCTAGGGCATTAAACTTTCAGAAAGATCTCAGCCTCTTCAAAAAAGTTCTTGAAACGCATAATGGCGAAAATCCGTTTCTTCCTACCTCCTTTCATCTACCGCTGAAACGCCCTGCTGATGGGGGTTCCGGTTGTGAAGGAATATCGTGTCATCCCCCTTTCAGCCTCCTTTCATTCATAAAACTTCTTCCGGCTTTTGAACTTTTTCGATAACGCTTTCATTTACGGTAGTCTAAAAAGAGGTGTAGAAAGTACACAAGGGAATTACTGAAGGCAGCTTGTGAAAGGACTCGGAAGCACGGCTGAAAGGAGGATGAGGGGATGTCCTGTCAGTCTTAACCGACTGATTATCCGCATGTTTTGGCTAAAATGTAAGGATGAACGGAAAAGGAGAAATGACCGACTTGGTGAGGATGGTTCCATCTTCCCTTACATAAAAAACATACCGAGCTTTTTAAAAAAGATGGTGATGTTTTTAAGAAACATCACCATCTTTTTGG
>OMFN01000724.1_pt1 | contig 17240 bp, 9 predicted proteins | sample 1645641 | NCBI WGS metagenome assembly OMFN01 (sample SAMEA103958126, study PRJEB25191) | human gut metagenome
CCAAGATATAGCAGTTTTTTCATATGAACATGTTCTTTACCAGATTATCATTACGTATACACAGAATCCTTTTGGAGATAAATATTCACACCAGCCAACGGCAATCCTTTTTCCCCATCAGTCACAATGCCATTTGTCTGCGCATTAGAAACAACTGCACAGCAGAATGTTATGAACAGTACTATACATCGCTTCATAATCCATGTATATATAATTAAACTTTGGATGAGAATAAGCTTTTTTACGGCCTCTCCCTTCAAAGATACAAAAAACCGCTTCAACAATGTACAAAAACAAGATAAATGTGGCAAACAAAACAAATAGCTCAGAGCTTGTTTCCCCTTACATAGGCTTCCTTTCCATTTTCTGTACGGAGTTATCAGCGCCTATCGGCCGTGATGCGCTCTGCCAACGGCCGTCAACCACTCGACTAACGACCGTCAACAAGGTGCTTCATAACCGTTGAACACCTATTATACTCATAGTTTCCCCATACTGTGCACCTATCTTATTCCTATTATGAGCCCAGCTGCAGTCTATCGGTAAACGGTCTTTTACGAAGTTAATACCGTGTTTACACGAAACGCATATCGTGTAAACAAGATATTTGCAAAATGCTGTACATTCTATTAATACACTAACAAACAAGATATTAACTTACTTTTCGGCGTATTTCCGCTGTGGAAGCAAAAGTTGCTTCCACCTTTTTGAGTTGCTTCCACAGCACTTGTAATGCCGATGAATAAAGGGATGCAGGAAGTAGGTGGAAGTGTGGAAGCAGAAATGATAAAACTAAGCAGAGATAATTTTCCCTTAAAAGCAATAAAACTCCAGAATCTGCTGGAGCAAAGCATCCTGCTTTCCCAGACCTTTTTCCAACTCCACACTTTTCAGGTTATAGAGTTGTGCCAGCAAAGCTGACGACTGCTTCTCGCAAAGACGGGAATCATGTACCTGCTCCATCCAGCAGACGGTCTCTCCCCAAACATCTACCGAAAGATGTGACAAGACTTCTGTCGGGGCTCCCCCCTTCTCCACCTTACGGAAGATTTCGACCAAAGCACACAACAAGCTGGACATTATCTGTTTACAACGGGAATGGGAACGGGATTCCCGGTTTCTGAAACGTAGCAGGAAATAGTACCCCAGCCATAAATAAACGGTGGTGACTTCTGCATGGATTTTCTCTATCCTCTTCCAATGCGCAACCAAAGCAGCATCAATTTCTTCCAGAATCGCATCCGTATCATCTTCTATGTAGTATTTCTGCGCAAGACACTCTATCACGCACCCCCATTTCGCCATATCCACACACTCTTGCGTACGCCCCATCCATACATGGGCTTCCTCCAATATCCGGAATGCCTTTTCTCCACATTCCGGAGCATCATAAAACCGATACTGACGAAACAACAGAAGAGACTGACATAATAACTCATCCAAAGAGTACTCCGCACTTTCCATATTTAAAATTCAAGTATCCATTCAGGTAACAAAATCGAGCAAAAGTAATCATTTCCTAAGAAAATCACGCTGTTTCAACACAAAAACCGGCAGGAAAAAGAAGATACCGATGACGGACATCACCAGTCCGCCAATGGTACCCGCCGCCAATGGAAACCAGAAAGCTTCCTTGTCCTCACCTATCATGAAAGGGATAAATCCCAGAATGGTAGAAACTACCGTGAGGAAAATAGGAACGACCTTCGCATTCCACGCCTTGACGTAGGCACGAAGAGCGGAAAGACGGGGGAAACGACGTCGGATGCTGTTGTACTCGTTCAGGACATAGATGCTGGCATTCACCGTGATGCCGCACAGCAGGACGAACGAGGCAAAACCGCCCTGGTCGAAGTTCAGCCGGAACCAATAGAAAGTAAGAAATACCCCGATATAAGAAACCGGAATCACAAAGATGATGGCAAGCGGCTGCTTCAGGGAGTTGAACAGAACGCTGGTCGTAAAGAAGATGATGGCTATCACCACCAGCAGAAGCAGGTATTGGCGGTTGTCCTTCTCGCCCCATGACCAACTGTTGCTGTCCGACTCGGCTGTATAACCCATCGGCAACAGTTTGTTGAACTCCTCCAGGTCACGTTTCTGTATCTTGTTGCCCATCTCATTGGAGCCGATATATTCGTATTGCAGGCAGAGGCGGTACTGCTGGTTTTCTTTGGCAATCTCCTGCGGCATCTGTCCCTTTTCCACAGTAGCCAGTTCGGAAAGTTTGTAATGCTTGCCGTTTCCTACTCCATAGGGAAAGAACTGCATTGCCCAGATGTCATATTCGGCAGACTGGCGGGAAGAGAGCTTGATTTTCTCCATCCCCTGCTCGGCCGCTACCGAACCAATCTCCAGATTCTTGCCAAAGATGGGGCGCACCGCAGAGAAAAGCACTTGCGCGTCGATGCCCTCTTGCGCCATGCGCTCCTTGTTCAGGTTGAAGTAGAATTCCTGATAGTCATCCTTCCACCAGGAGAACTCCGAATTGATGAGCACTTCCTTGATACGCCGGTGCGTCAGCAGCTTGGCCTTCAGCTTCTCCGCCCACTCATAGAGTTCGTCGTAGTTGTAGCCGTACATCCTGATGCGGTAGGAGCCGGCACTCTCGCGGACGTCATTACTGAACCCCTGGTCCTGCAATCCGTAGATGCCCCAGCTGCCGCCTCCCAGTTCCAGTGCCTTGCTTATCATATTGGCTTTCAGTGTATAGGGAAAACCGCTGTTCCGGGCTTCCTTCTTAAAATAAATCTGCATACTGGCACGCCGGGGGCTGTAGATGGAAGTATGAAACTGCCTGATTTCCTTGAACCGGCTGAGGTAGGTCTCCATACGTTTCATCAAAGTGTTCATCTGCTCGAGGGTGCTGCCATTGGGAAGGTTGGCGTTGGCATAGAGCACCACCTCCTCATTACGGGTGAAGTAACTGCCTTCGTACACCTTCTGTATGAAAAGCCGCAAGCTGCCGCCCAGCGCCTTGTCCACAATGGGTTTCACCGACTCCTTATAGGTATCCGAACCGAATACCTTATTGTAAGCAGCTTCCCATTTTCCCCCTCCTTCCAGTTTGTCGGGCAACAGAAAAACGGGCAGACCGAAACCCAACAGTAACAGCAGGCATACAGCCCAGCGCCAACGGCACAGAAAACGGATGAGAGCAGAATAGCAGCAGGAGAAATAAACGGGGAAACGTCTGAAAATCCGTCCCAACCTTGTTTTGAATGTTTGCGTCAGCCCCGGCAAGACAAGACGCCTCTTCTTCCCCGTAATCCGCCTCACCAGTCCTATCTTCTCAATCATCGACGGAACAAAGAACAACGCCACCATCAAGGAAACAGCCAGATTGATGATCACTACCGCTGCAAAGTCCTGCAGGTTGAGCCGTATCTTCTCGTCAAGGAAGAAAATGATAACAAGCGCACCCATCGTAGTGAGGGTTGCCGCCAACACCGACAGGAAGGCCTTGAGATTACGCCGATGCAGAATGTGGTCGGTCATGACAATGGTGCTGTCTATCACCAGATTCAGCGAGACAGTGATACCCGCCAGCGAATAAAGCTGCATCTCAAGTCCGAAGAGGTAGTAGAAGATAAGTGCCACCGCTATATTTACAGCCAGGCTGGTAACTATCAGAAAAAGATATTTCAACTTACGAGTAATGAGCCATACAAATACAAGCAGGATGAGTACCGTCAAACCGGTACGGAAGTAAATCTTGTCCAGTTCTTCCCGTATGTACTCGGTCGCATCATAGCTGGTATGCACTTCATATCCGACAGGAAGTACCTGCCGAACAGCTTCCATCTCGTCCATCACGGCACGGTTCAGTTGCAACTGGTTGGCAGTTTCTTCCGCAGTAATGGATAGATAGACGGAATTCAGCCCATTGATGCGGTAATAGCTTTGCGGCTCCTCCTCCATACGGACAGCCGACACCAGTTCGTCCAAGCGGAGCAGTTTCCCGTCGGTAGCCGTCACGGTGATGGCAGCAGGATTAAAACCAAGGGAGTTGCTCTCCGGCACCAGTACCAGGCGTATCCATTCCCGGCTACCGTTACCTGTATCCACATTGTGCGTACCCAGAAATTCCTTCCGGTAATGCCGCTGTACTGCCTCGCTGATGTCCGATAGGGTCACACCCAGCAAGCGCAACTGTTCACTGTCATATTCCAGTCTCCACTCCATGGGCGTGGCACCGCTGAGTTCCACCTTATAGATACCCGGAATATTTGCCAGCCGCGGCTTGATATGCTCCTCGGCATACTGCTGAATCAATATCGGAGTGGAAGGGGCATTCAGTGTGAAGGACATGAAAGGGCGTGAGGCGTTCTCGTCGGGCACTTTCATGTGAATGGTGGGATAGCTGACACCTTCGGGCAATTGGGGCCACGTCTGCCGGATGATGGTGGAAGCTTCGAAGCGGACTGCCTCGACATCGGCATGCTTGTCCAGCTCCACAGTAATGTTGCCGTAGCCGTTGCCCGAAGTGGAGTTCAGCCGCTTCACTCCGCGGATACGCGCCAGCATGGATTCCAGCTTGCTGGTCACTTCCATCTCCACCACCCGCGACGAAGTGCCAGGCATGCTGAAACCCACCGTGAAGCCGGGCAGGCTGCGTGACGGATTCAGCTTGACGGGGAGCAGCGGTATCAACGCCACCCCTACCAAAGCAAGGCAGACAAACGCCACTATGACGGTGAAGGAAGAAACTCGTTTCATCAGTTATTATAATCAAATTTTTCCGACAGCGAAAATCCGCTGGCAAAGTCGTGCAACGTCAGTTTCCGTATCTTGTAATAATTCAGCCAGTAGTCCTGCAAGGCGGAGATGTAATTGCGTTGCGCTTCCTGCTGGCGGTTCAGCGAGAGGGTCAGGCTGTTGATGTCTGCCTTGCCGATAATGAAGCGCTGGCGGGTTTCGTTATACGCCAGGATGGCAAGGTCGAGGGCCTCTTCGGCACTGGCGACGAGGGCTTGCTGGACGTTGAAGTCGCTGACGGTCATGATAACCTCCTCCTCAATGCTGATTTCACTCTGCCGGGCAGAAGTCTTCACCACGTTCAGATTGTTCCTCGCCATGTTGTATTTGCCTTTCCTCACGCCCCAGTCCACCAGTGGAATGGAGACACTGACCGACACCATCTCCTGCTGCATGGGATGCCTGTATGCTTCACCGAATTTCTCTGCCACCTGGTTGAAGCCGACGCTGGCGTTGATGCTGGCGTTGAAGCGCGATTCCTTCTTCGTCTTGTCTACTGTCTGCTCGGCTTCCAGCACTTCCTGACGAAGCCCCAGAAATTCCGGATTGTTGGCTTGAGCGGCCAGCAAAGCCTCATCAACCGGTATGGTCAGCGCCCTCGGACGTCCCGGAAGCGACACCCTGATATCCGTGTTCTTCTCCATATTCAGGAAAGATGCCAACGAAAACATGGCGCGCTTCAAGGCACTGGCGGCATTCTGCAAAGTATTGCGGGCGTTCACCACGTCGAGTTTCAGCGTCAGCAGGTCGGCACGGCTGATGGCGGCTATCTTCAGGCGCTGCATACCGATGCGGTAGAGGGTATCGGTGGAGACGGCATTGTCCTTGGCCAAGTCATATTCCGCCTGTGCCATGGCAAGCGCAAAGAAATAGGTAGTGGCCTGCTCGGATACTCGCTCTGCATTGTAAATATACTCCTTCTTCACCTTTTCGTACTTCAGCGGCTCAATCCTGCGTTCCCAACGGAAAGGATTGTAACCGACCAGACTCTGCGAGTAGCCCAAACGAACCGGAACACTGGTGAACTGGGTATACTTGTTTCCACCGAAGCTCCGCATATAGCCCAGCTCCGTATCCAGATAGAACGTACCGCCCGTCAAGTCGAAATTCTGTCTGACGGCAAGATTGCCGTATGCATAGAAGGATTGCTGGCTGCGATAGATGTCAAGGTCCTGTTCGGAGTCGTAACGCTTGGTGATATCACGGTTGTACTGTGCCGGAGTCATGTTCAGCGTCAGGCTGGGAAGGCGGTTTGCCTTATAGGTGCGGTATTCCCAATAACCGGCCAGATACATGTTCTTGGTGCGGAAGGCTTCCAGCGAACTGTCATTCGCCAGGGCAATGGTCTGCTGCAAATCGAGCGTTATCCGCTGCTGGGCAAAAGCGGAAAGGGCTCCCAGACTGAACAAAAGTATAAGACTTAATTTCTTCATGTTCTTTCTTTTCTATAAATAAACCAATATATCAACGGGATGATGAACAGACTGACCAGTGTCCCCACGAACATCGCCCCAATCATTGCTATGGAAAGCGGCTTCTGCAGCTCCGAGCCCATGTCGAACGAGAACAGCAGCGGAACCATAGCGAAAATGGTGGTGAGCGATGTCATGATGATGGGCCGGAGCCTTCTCCGTCCCGCCTCGTGGATGGCCTCGAGCAACGGCATCCCCTCTTTCCGTAATTCATTAATGGCATCCAGCTTCAGGATGGAGTCGTTGATGATGATACCGCACGTCACAATCAGTCCGATGGCAGACATCAGGTTCAGGGTATGCCCGCATATCCACAACAGAAGCAGGGCAAACGCCACATCTATCGGAATTTCCAGCAGCACGATGAGCGGCTGCACGAAGCTTTCGAACTGGGCGGCAAGAATGAAATACATCAGCAGGATAGAGATGAAAAGAATCACCACCAACTCGTCCAGCATCTGGCGGTTGGAGAAGAAACTGCCGGAGAAGGCCGTATCCCAGTCACCCGTGGCATCTGCCTCCCGCTTCACCTTTTCCATCAACTCCGGAGCATCGTCCACTTCATAGAAACGGAACGGTATATATTCACCGTTGCGTCCTGCCGTAATCGTTTTCAAATCCTCGGCCGGACGCACCTTTACCAGCTCCCGAAGCGGAATATACTCCACTTCGCCCTTACTGTCCGGACGGGTCTGTATCAATGTCTGCTGCAGCACCTCGTTCACTGTCCGCTCCTCGCCCACAATGCTGATAGGCAGGTATTGCTGGTAGGAATGGAGCATAGCTACGCTGTTCTCCTTGAATGCCGTCCGCAGCGTACGGTAAAGCTCGTCATACGAAACGTCATAGAGCAACAGCTTTTCCTGCAGGATGCTTATGTCAAGCTGGTTCTCGAAAGCGATACCTACGGGCGCTGTCCCCGTAAGCTCCGCAAACTGTTGTTCCAGTCCGCGCAATTCTTCCGCCGCCGGCGCCTTCTCCTTATTGCGGGCATAAAGTTCCGCCACCACATCGGCCTCCCCGGTCACGAAAAGCTTCTCGAACACGGTTTCGGGTGGAGAAAAGGAGACTGTCGCCAACGGATATTCCCGTGTCAGCCACTCGCCCGCCTGCTTCTGCAAGGGAGCAATCCCGTCAGGCGAGGAAGTCTTGAAATACAATTCTGCCTCCGAAGAAGAGAGAGCCTGCTCACGGTTCAGCAGATAGTCCTGCTGGCCTATGGCAGCCGTCTGTTCCACAGTCTCGTCCAGCAACTGTCCGAACAGCACATTCACACGATGCCGGTTCTCGTCCACATGTATGTTTTCGTTCCATTCCACGTGGACTATCAGTTCATTCTGGTCTATCTGCGGCATACGCTCCTTGCCGACGGAATAGAACAGAAAGACACAAAGAGGTATAGAAACCACACAGAATACGCTACTTACCGTCTTGTGGGAAAATACCCAGTCGATGCCCGCATCATAAAAACGGTCCAGCGTATGTTCCTTCAACGGATTGTTGATGCGGATGCGGGAGAACCACGACCTGCCGCGCAACCCCGTCCGGTAGACCAGCATATAGAGGACCGGCAGCAGCATGATACCCGTGAAGTAGGAAACCAGCAACCCTACCGTAACAGAGAATGCCTGGTCATAGAACAACGCCCCTGCAATGCCGCTCATAAATATCAGCGGCACAAATACGGCAATAGTGGTCAGCGACGAACTCAGCATGGGCGTAATCACCTCACTCGTTCCCGTCACGCAAGCCCGCCGCAACGAATAGCCCCGTTCGCGATACTGCGAAATGTTCTCCGTCACAATGATGCTGCTGTCAATCATCATACCCAACGCCAGGATTAATCCCGACAAAGAAATGATATTGAGTGACATCTTGAACAAGTAGAAGAACAGGAAGCAGATGACAATAGATACCACCATACTCAACCCGATGATGAACGGTGATTTGATGTCACCCAAGAAGAGTACCGCCACAATGCAGATGAACAGGAAACCCAACGACAAATTTTGCTGAAGATTGGAGATGGTATAGTCCAGCAACTCCGTCTGGTTACGGCTGATGCTAAAATCAATGTCGGGATATACTTTCTTGAAGTAGTCCATCGTGCTGTTGATGGCAAGCTTCATGTCTTCCATATTCTCGTCCACCTGCTTGATGACGGCAAGGGTAACGGCACGCTTGCCATTGCTCATGGAGACACCTTTCTCCTTGGCAGGAACAATCTCTACCCGGCAGAAGTCTCCCAAGCGGATGATACGTCCTTCCTTTCGCAGCAGGATGCCCTTCACGTCCTCCTCTGTCCGCAGCAGGGTGGAGAACTTAATGTTGTATTCGTAGTAGCCGTCGCGCACGGTCATGCTGCCCGGCTCCACGTTGTTTTGCGCCAGCACGTTTTCTATGTCTTCAATGGAGAGCCCCAACACAGCAAGCTTATCCGGGTCGGGCACAATCTGTAACTGGCGTTCGACCAAACCCGTGACATCCACCATTGCCACTTCCGCCAACTGCTCGATGCGACGCTTTATGACATTTTCGGCAAACTCGCACAAATCAAGAAACGCGCGTTCGTCCACCTTGCCGTATGCACTGTCGCTTTTTAGGGTCAGATTGAGGTAGAAGACAGGAATGTCCGTCGCACTTGCCTTTATCACCTTCGGGCGTTCGGCATCCTTGGGCAGATAGTTCATGGCGGCGTCAATCTTCTCGTTCACTTCTATGAAGGCAAGGTCGGTATTCGTACCGAAGTCGAAGCCCAGGCGGATGATGCCTGCACCATCGCGCGTCTCGCTGTCCATGTCCTTCAGTTTCGCCACCTGGATGAGCTGCTGCCGCAGAGGTTTCACCACCGTATTCTCTAATTCACGCGCCGAGGTATTCTGCGCCGACACCTGCACTGTAATTTCCGGGATGGCAATATCGGGCAGCAAGGATACCGGCAAGGTGAAGTAAGTCACCAGCCCGACAATGAAGCATGCTGTAAATGCCATCAGTACGGCAATAGGCCGCTGTATCAAAAACTTTATCAATTTTCAATTATGAATTTAAATTGTGAATTATGAATTTTCAACTTTCAATTTTCATCTTTCAATTTTCCACCACCTTCACCGGCGCCTCATGTGCCAAATTCACATTTCCCGTCACGATGACCGTATCGCCTTCTTTCAGGGCATCGTCGGCCATGCTGTAGCTTTCCGCATTCTCCAGTCCGGTCTGCACATAGTTCCACTGCGCCTTTCCGTCTTTCAGGGTAAAGACGACTTGCTTACCCGAACGCAGTACGACGGCACTTTTGGGTATCACGAGCTGACTGTCCAGAGAACGGTGTACATTTACCCTCACATTCATGCCGCTAAACAGACGTCCCCTGCCATTGACGGATGCCTTTACTTTCACCATTCCCTTATCATCTACCAGAGGATTGATTTGGGTGATGCGGCCCTCTTGTTTGGAAGCGGCATCCGAGTAAGGGGTGACAATCACCTTGTCGCCACTCTTTATCAGGGGGAGTTCACTTTCCAGTACCGTAAAGTCCACTTCCATGCTCTGAGTGCCAATGATGGAGCAGAAAGATTCCGAAGTGCTTGCCTCGTTAAAGGGCTTGGAAAAGAGGTTCGCCACCACGCCGTCGAAGGGGGCAACCAGCGTAGCATGCTCTTCTTCATAGGCGGCGAGTTCGTACTGGGAGAGACTTTGGTCGTAACCGCTCTTTACTCGTGCCAGCTTCATGATGTCGGCAGGAATTTTGGAAGTATCACCCACCGGATAGCCTTGCCCTATCAATACGTCCTGCAGCTCAAGTTCCGCTTTGTCCAGAGCATCCTTGGCTTGCGCGGTCTTGTTCTTCAGACGGAACTTATCCAGTTCGGCAAGTTTCTGCCCTTTGCGCACCGGGTCACCGTTCTTCACGTAGATGTGTGCCACTACACCGGTGGTCTCAAAACGCAAATCCGCCATGGCACCGGCGGTTACTTTTCCGTTGCTCACCAGTTCATGTTCAAAGGTCGCCCGCTTCAGGACTTTCACGGTCACTTCATTGCTTTCACTTGGCAGGACGGTTGCCACCCCTTCCTCGGACTCTTTTCCCTTTCCGGCATCGGAGCAGGCGGCAAGCAGTGCAACGGCCATGCATAGCAGGTATCGATAGTTCTGTGTCTTCATATTCATACTCAATTATAAATTGATAAAATTAATCGTTTCAAAAAAACGAACCGATATTTGCATGTGGACACTTTTTTCATAGCACTTTAGCAATTAGTTCGCTCATTATTAACACTTTCCGTTTTTATTCATCTTTTTTGATATGGACAAAAATAAGCTGAATCTTTTTTATTTCCTCCCTCATCTGTCGTATTGCCGTAGAATGCACTTTCGGCTCTTTCGTCAATACCATCCGCTTCATTTTTTCAAACTTGTCCGGTTGTCTGAATCCTGGTTCCGCATAAAGCTTCGCAAGCAGATAATAGGGATAAATACGCCCCGGCAACCGATGGGTGGAACGGATAAACCAGTCTTCCGCTGATAAGCAGTCACCCATCTGCTGATAATTCTTGCCTATCACATTCAGTATCATCGGATCACAGCTGCGCTGTAAAGCTTCTTTCAAAATACGGTTGGATTTACCGAACTGCTGCTGCTTGTGCAATCCATGCCCATATTCGAACAAGAAAGATGCCCGGTCCCTCAACAGAGGATAAAGGCGCCCGTACTCTTTCTCTGCCGATTGATACGCACCTGCACTATACAACACACGCGCATTCATCCACTCCCGACAGGCCTGCTCCACTTGCAAGTCATTCTTCAGGCGAAAACCGCCAATGATGCCTACTGATACAGCCAGCCCCAACCATTGCCAACGGTCGGCACCGGACAAGCACGCCACAAGCAATCCTCCAAATGTAACGATAAATACCGGAAGTTGTAGCGGATAGGAGGAAAAAGAGAATATCATCAAAGAAAGAATAGCCCCACAGATACCATAACGTCCTTTACGGACTCCCCTATACAAACACAGCACGACCACAACCAATAGACATACCGCCAAAGGAATGCCCAGTTCGACCGCAGCCTGCAGATATTCATTGAATGCATATTCCGGACTTCCCGCCACACGTTCCTCCCACGGTTCATAATCACCTGCTGCAAAATAAGTTTCCTGCGCATTTCCATAGGCTGCTGCGAAATTATGAATCCCATATCCGGTCAACGGCTTTTCTGCAATGGCACGACAAGTTATCTTCCACATGAAAAGACGGCCACGTGCAGAATCGGGTTTCAAGACAAACAGTAAATAGCCTGCCAATAGCAAGACACAGAATCCACCGACCACTACCATCACCACACGCTGCCTTTGCTGCTGCCATAATAATCTGAACTTATCCGTCCAATCCATATGCCAAGCATATACACACAGACAGGAAACTCCTGCCGCCAACCATGCCGAACGGCTCATTCCTGCCGGAAGCACACAAAGGATAAGCAGCATCACACCACCAGCGACCATAGTTCCAGCCTTATCCATCACCTTTTCCCATCTTCTTCCATCATTCCGGTCAGAGCAGAGAATCTCCCCCCTCTTGGTCAGCCATTGATACAGACAGACCGGAAGTATCATGGCCAAATAGCCGGAATAAGGCCCCGGATTGAAGAAAGAACCTGTCAATACATACAAGGAATGGTTGGACACAGCATAACCATAAAGCTGACTCAATCCCCAAACAGCCTCAATGCCCCCCAGCATTACCAATACCCACGAAACCGGTATAAAAAGAAAATACCTTTTTTCCATCATCAATCCAGCCATCAACAGACATCCTGCAACTACCAATGCACTTTTATCGAAATAGAGCCATTGCCCTATAACATCAGCTACAGGAAGTCCGGAAGAAACGTTACATGCCAAAGACAATAAAACTATACAAGCAATGTAGACCAAACTTCCAGTCAATAGATTACGTACATTATTCATTCTATCTATCAAATATTCAATAGTATTCTATAATTCACCAAAAGATTTGTTTCCCGTCTTTATATTCAAAAATCCGTTCATCTTTACCGGCTGTGTGATTCTTCAGATAAAATAAAGCACCTTGAAACCCTGAATAGACAATAGAATCTGACACAGCCATTTGCCGCCCGACAGAATTCCATTTTCCTCCACCCCAATAAAACAATTCATACAAATTACCTTTATAAATAAAATTCACCTCATTACGAGGAGTATACACCACCTTCTCCACACGATGGGGACTTCCAAAGTCCATCCCGGTCCATCCTCCATCCGGATGTATATAATCAAATGAAGTATCCGGATTACCGTCAAATGCGTTCAAATATTCATGTGTATTGTCTTCAAAACTTCCCGGAGTACCTATGATTTCCCCATATAGAGGTATGGTATCTTCCGTATTCTCATAAAAAGCCAGTTCCGAGATATTACAGAAACATCCGTCAGCACCCTTATAGCGCATATACCGATACGGTTTATCAGACTTCAACCGGACCACAGTATATAGCCGATACGGAGCCTCCTTTATCAAAAGTAGAGTATCCTTCCACCCAAAGTCTGCCCGGTCGCTTCCTTCCACTACTCCCCCAATCATCCGGTCATTGAAAAGAACACTCAAAGTAAGATGGCACTTCCTATACAAGACCAATTCCTGCTTTTCAGCTTCCGGAACAATGAACCGTATCTTTCCGGTTTCACGCTCCAGAAGAAAAGGAGAAGATACTGCAGCGTATTCCTTTCCGTTCCAGGCAGCCAGCGTAAAGACCGCCCCGCCTCCCACATCCTCAAAACGAGCCTCCCCCTTCTTAAAGAAAGTATATCCTATAGGTTGCCATTGTAGTCTGTTGGCAAGGCACAAATACACCATATCCCCCTCACGAAACTGTCCGGAAAGCAAAGAATCCGGAAGAGCTACAGTCCAATTCCTGTTACCGGTATAAAGTGCAGTGACATCGCGGAAGAACGGACGTCGGAATGCCGGGTAAACATCGGAATATTTCCCCAGTTTCCGTACCGCCTCCTTATCAATACTATAGGTTGCCCGGTACATTTTTCCCCTCGAAATGCTATATTCTTCCGCTTTGCTCCATACTTCTTCATAAGGAAGATTTGCAATGTATGTCTTTCCTTCCTTATCCAAAACAAAATTCCAGAAATGAGAGGCATTGTTGTCTCCTAATACCATCACCCTATCTACTCCGCACGGAATGCCCAATGCCCGCAACACATATATCATGGCATCCGTAAACTCTCGGCAACTGCCCGTATGCCATTTCAGTACATCCGGTCCCAAATGAGGCCCCACCGGAAAAAGAGCCGTATTCCGGTAGTTCGCTTTCCGCAACGTATCCATCAACAACTGGGCGGCAACCTTAGGATTATCAGCCTCATCTGTCTTCCTGAATTCATCCAAAATCGGGCTATAGCACTCATAAATTTCTTTGCGCCAGAGAGAAAGCGGCTCATCCCCTATTCTATAAGGCAATATATATTCGCAGAAAGTATCAAAATCAACATGCTTTCCCCAAGGTTGCTCCCGCCAGACTTTGAATGCCCATTCTATATGATTGACCAAAAAAGCGGAATCCACCGTCATAATGTCCCTCTTATAAGTCAATTGATTTATAGAAAATTCTCCATCTGCTCTTTTCAAGGAATCAATCAACTCTTGCACATGCCTGGAATAAGGAAATGAAACGTATTCACTGAAATACTTCCTGTAATTCTCCAAGGCCTTTCCCTCGTAAGCACCATGAAAAGGCATATTCTCTATCAGAAAACAAGCAGCACGATATTTGTCACCGTCCTCTTCCTTGTAACGGTCCAGTACCTTTTGCAACTCCGCACGGTTATCACCGGCAAGATTCAAAGCTGTGTCCAACCACTGATTTTCCGAAGAACAAGCCATAAACAGACCTGCTGTAAACCATACCCATACACACCAATGTTTCATATCACTATTCCATTTTTTTCTATTCCAATCTGAAAGACAATCCAATCAATCCTTACAATCCGATACAAATACCTGCTTACCATCTTCCATATGAAATATCAGTTCTTCTTCTCCACGGGTACTGTCATGCAAATAGAGCAAAGCTCCCGATGGTATCCCGTCATATGGCAGAAAAGGTTTTTCTGCCATTTTCTTCCCCAATGAGTTCCAACAGCCCTCTCCCCAATAGAAGAGTTCATAACAATCCCCTATCCTGACAAAGTTATCATCGTTACGGGGCATATACATAAAATTGTCTATAGTAACAACCTTTCCAAAATCCACCGTTACACTTGCACCGGGTTTTGATGAAATGAAATACGACAACGGTTCATTATCATAGACCTGATAGGCAAAAGTATTTGCTGTGGCTGGAGCATCTCCCCAACTGTCTATAGGGACAATCTCTTCCTCTCCTTTATAAAAATGCATTTCGGCAACTTCCGCATATCCCTCTGCCGAAGAACAAAAACGGGCATAGCGACCCCTTACCGGTTTCTCAAGAATAACGTGATTATAATTGATACCGGGCGTATCTTTCACAGTACACAACAACTCCGCATTTTTAAAATCCTTATCACAAGCCGCCTCAAAATGCCCGTCTTTTATCCCTCCCATATAGTTCCTGATACGTTCCGAAAGAGGGTATTTCCGATACAATTCAGCAGAATAGCACTTGGAGGTATCTGCAACATAAGGATGTATATCCTTGCCATCAAAATAAAAAGGATTTCCAATAGGGCGATACTGCCCGTTTGCGAATGCCAACAATATATAAACCTGCCTCGAAGCCAAATTCCTGAAAAGCGCTTTTCCACTTTCTACCTTAGTAAAATCTATTCCCCGCCACCCATAAGCACTGAACAACCCCACATAAACATAATTCCCGTCCATCCCTTCTACCGGCAGTTCCAGATTCGAATCAAAATAATTATCCGACACTTTTCTTGCAAACACATCCTTAAAAGCAGCCGGTACGGACCGGTTCCGCATAAAATCGCCATCCATGTCCCATTGTCTGCCAAAACACCGGCGGTAAACCACGCTCGGGCGCCGACTGTCAATATAGAAACTTCCCCGTTCCGGCTTCCGGGAAGGGAAAGTAAAAGGAAGGCAGACACCCGTTACATCCCTCACCACATTCCACACATGCCCTTTCCGTGTTTCCGCATTGAAAGTATAGAAATCATAGGCTACCGGGACGCCGATGGCCCGCATCACATAAATCATAAAATCACAAGCATCCTGACACTTGCCGATACGATTATGCAGCAGGTACTCTCCTCCCAAATGCGGATAGTTAAAGACCCACGTAAACCGGTAAGGGTCTTCCTTCTGCAAATACTCCCAAACTACGCTAATCGCCTCCACTACATCGATACCCGTATAAACCTCGTCCAGCAAAAAGGAATAACGGTCATGGTATATCTGCCGCCAGTTGTCCGGAGTCTCATTTCCGATACGATAGGGAAGCAGCCATTCACAGAAATCTGCAAAAGAAAGGGAAGCATTCCACGGACGCTTTTTCCAACCATCAAAAGCCAAATCAATGTTATTTATCAAGAATTCAGCCCTTATATTCAGTACATCCGGTTTTCTCTGCAATCCGGAAGGGGTATAATAATCCCAATCCGGTACGGCAGTATCCTTCAGCATCACCCCATAAGCATCTGCCGAAGCCAGCACTGTTTTCAAAGAATCCAGTTCTTCACCTTCAAGGGCATAGTGATAAGGCATATTTTCTATCAAGAAACAAGCGGCTTTATATTTTTCAGGCTCATCTTTATAATGTTCCAGTACCTTTTCCAGTTCGCCTTTGTTGGTTGCAGCACACTCCAGTGCGTACTCCAATCTGCCGGAAGCATTGCAAGCCTCCAATATCCCGGCAATCAATAATATCCAGAGCAATTTAAACAGAACTTTCATCTTAGTCTATTCTTTTAAAGATACGTTTCCATCTCATTTTTCCAGTATTCGGGCTGACGGACTTCCATACCAGCCATGCCCTTCCCACTATAAATGGTTCCGGCAGTAATCCCCAGTAGCGGGAATCTTTTGAATTCACCATCTTGTCACCCGAAACAAAATAATAGTTCTCACAGAAGCGGTAATTGTGTATCACACTGTCCCCCAGCAGAACCGAATCTCCATGCAATGTCAGTTTCTTTTTCTGTTCCCACTCTATCACGTTCCGATACAGCAACCGTGTTTCCGGATTCATTCCTACCACGCTGCCTTTGGCCGGTATATAAAGAGGCCCAAACTCGCTGATAGTCCACCCATTACAGCCACCATCGGGAAAGCTCTTAAGAACAAGGCCCCGCTCCTCCGTCATTCCCGAAGATATCAATTCATCCAATTCCTCCTGCGCCTGCACATTTCCTGCGATACCATCAAATCCGGACACACGATAATGCGTATTCCTTATCTCCAACGTATCCCCCGGCATGGCGATACAGCGCTTCACGTAATACAACATCACGTCCAGCGCAATGCTGTCCCACCTGCCCGGATAAGGAAAATTGAACACTAGTACATCATTCCGCTGAAAATTTCTCCATCCGGACATACGTTGTATCTTCACCTCCTTTTTCTCCACGGCATCAAGCACATTGAATAGGCGTGCTCCACCCGAACATTTATCCACCAGAATACAATCACCCGCCAGCAACGATGGTTCCATCGAGTCCGACGGTATCTTGAAGGAGGTCACCACAAACACCTGCAATACTATCAGTATCACAACAAGCAGGCACAGACAGAATAATACGTTTGTTATTCCATTCAACCATTTTTTCAATTGCAGCCGCTCCTTCATCCCATCAATCAGTTATTTTGCATCCCCGCTAATCTTCAATACCAACGGAGAAGTTTCTGCATTGCAATATACCGTTATCGTCTTGTCAAAGTGCTCCGGATGTTCAGCTTTATAAACCACTTCCAAATCTATTTCCTTACCCGGTAATGCCGGTTCCTTTGAATAAGCTACGGTAGTACAACCACAAGAAGT
>OMFN01000772.1_pt1 | contig 16114 bp, 14 predicted proteins | sample 1645641 | NCBI WGS metagenome assembly OMFN01 (sample SAMEA103958126, study PRJEB25191) | human gut metagenome
CCGACGATTTTCGGCGCAACGGTCTACGACCTCTATAAAAGCCGTGAGGTGCTCTCTGTTGATGTGCTGCCGTCCGTTGCCATCGGCTTTGTGGTGAGCTTTTTCTCCGCCATCCTCGTGGTGCGGTGGCTGCTGCGCTTTGTGAGTACGAACGACTTCCGCGTGTTCGGCTGGTACCGCATTGTCTTCGGTATCGTGGTTCTTGCGCTTTGTGCCGCAGGCCTTGCGGACTTCTGAAGATAAACGCAGATAAACAAAAGCCCGGCGTCAAAACCGGGCTTTCGCGTTTTCAGCCGAAGCGTTTCTTATGCTTCGCCTTTGGCGTGGCGGTCCTTAAAGATCGCTTCCCAGAGCTCCACCTGCTTTAAGACCTGGTTGGGGGCCGTGCCGCCCACGTGGTTGCGTGCGGCAACAGACCCTTCAAGCGTGAGAACCTTATAGACGTCATCGGTGATTACGTCGCTGTAGCTTCTGAGATCGTCAAGCGAGAGTTCCGCAATGTCGCAGCCCGCTTCGGAGGCGTGACGCACGACGCGCCCCACGATGTCGTGCGCGGTACGGAACGGTACGCCGCGGCGGGTGAGGTAGTCGGCAAGGTCTGTGGCGGTGGGGTAACCGGCCGCCGCAGCCTTACGCATCTGTTCGCGGTTGGGGACGACGCCCGCCATCATTTCGATGAAGGCGCGCAGCGTGTCTTTGACGGTGTCAATTGCGTCAAAGACCGGTTCCTTGTCTTCCTGCAGATCCTTGTTGTAGGCAAGAGGCAGCCCCTTCATGAGCATGGCCATGGAGATGAGGTCGCCCACCACACGCGCGCACTTGCCGCGGGCGGTTTCGGGAACGTCCGGATTTTTCTTCTGCGGCATGATCGAAGACCCCGTCGTAAAGCGGTCGGGGAGCTTCACAAAGGAGAAGGGCTGGCTGATCCAGTAGACGAGCTCTTCGGACAGGCGCGAGATGTGCACCATGATGAGGCTCGCGGCCGAAGTAAATTCAATGCCGAAGTCGCGGTCGCTTACGGCGTCCAGCGAATTCTGCGCAACAGCTTCAAACCCGAGGAGCTTTGCACTGTACTCGCGGTCAATGGGGTAGGTGGTGCCGGCTAAAGCCGCAGCGCCTAAGGGCGAGCGGTTCACACGGTGACGGAGGTCAGACATACGCTCGCGGTCGCGTTCAAACATTTCGACGTAGGCAAGCATGTGGTGCCCGAACGTGACGGGCTGCGCCACCTGCATGTGCGTAAAGCCCGGCATGATCGTGTTGTATTCCTTGTGGGCCTGCGCAACGAGTACTTCCTGAAGGTGATCGAGCAACCGAATGATCTCATCGATTTCGCCCCTCAGATAGAGACGAATGTCGGTAGCCACCTGGTCGTTGCGGCTGCGGCCCGTGTGAAGGCGTTTGCCAGCGTCACCGATCAGGGCCGTAAGGCGCGCTTCAATGTTGAGGTGCACGTCTTCGAGCTCAAGCTGCCAGAGAAACTTGCCGGTCTTGATTTCATCGGTGATCGTGGCCATGCCGTGGCGGATGTCGGCAAGATCCTGTTCGCTGATGACGCCGCACTTTGCGAGCATTGCCGCGTGCGCGAGCGACCCCTGGATGTCGGCCATCGCCATGCGCTTATCGAAACTCACCGACTGCGTGTATCGGAGCACGAACTCGGAAACGGGTTCAGAGAAGCGGCCTGACCAAGCTTCTTTCTTGGCGTGCAGGGGATCGGCGGAGTTGTTGTGCTCTTGAGTCATAGCGGAGAGTCCGGCAGTGTGCGGCCAATTGCCGCGGTAAGGGATTGTGCGGCCGGGGTAATCCGGTCAAAATCCGTGGAAAAACGCGCATTCTAGCAAAAAGCACCCGATCAAAACTAGGTGTAATTGCCTGATCAGCTGTGGAATTTTGTGCTTCTGACCGTATCACGGGAAGATTCTGCGGGTGCTTTTCCGCAGGGCCGCGGGCAGTAAGGTTTGCGCAATGACGGCTTGATACAATTCCTAAATTGTCTGCGTCTGGAGTACAGAAAGGCCCGGCGCAAAAAGAAAGAGCAAAGGAGAAAAGGTTCATGGCTGATCTGCAGCATTGCGTTATCGCCACGCGTGAAAGTCCGCTGGCGATGTGGCAGGCACTTCATATTCAGGACAGGCTCAGAAAGCACTATCCGAAGGCGCAGGTGGATATTCTCGGTATGACCACCCGCGGCGATCAGATCCTTGACAAGACCCTCTCCAAGGTGGGCGGCAAGGGCCTTTTTGTGAAGGAACTCGAAGCCGCGATGCTTGCGGGTGAAGCAGACCTTGCCGTGCATTCCTTAAAGGACGTTCCGATGGAGCTCCCCGAAGGCTTCGTGCTTGCCGCAGTCTGTACGCGCGAAGATCCGCGTGACGCCTTTGTAAGCCCCAAGTACGAGCGTCTTGAAGACCTGCCGGACGGCGCCAAGGTCGGAACCGCGAGCCTTCGCCGTGAACTCATGATCCGTTCGCGCTTTCCGAAGTTAAACGTGGCTTCGATCCGCGGTAACGTCGGTACGCGCCTCTCGAAGCTCGATCGGGGTGATTTTGATGCGCTCGTGATGGCGGGCGCCGGCTTAAAGCGTCTGGGCTTATCGGATCGTATCCGCCATTTCATTGAACCGGCTGAGAGTCTTCCTTCGCCGGGGCAGGGCGCCCTGGGTATTGAAGTGAGGGCTGACAACAAGGCAATCCTTGAAGCCCTTCAGTTTTTAAACGACACCGAAACCCGTGCCTGTACGATGGCCGAGCGCTCTGTCTCTCGCGCGCTGGGCGGCTCCTGCCAGGTGCCTTTGGCGGCTTACTGCATTGTTGATAAGGGCGAGTTGTGGCTCAGAGCGCACGTGGGTGACCACCGCACCGGGGAATGCATCCGGACCGAGGCCCGAGGCGCTTTTGCCGATCCCGAGGGCCTTGCCGCCACGGTTGTGGCATTACTCGAAAAGCAGGGTGCGCGTGCGCTTCTTGAGAAAGTTCTCAGAGAAACGGCCGCCTGAGTCAGAAGCTCGTTAACAATTCAAACACAGAGAAGAATGTCAGGGAGTTCTGTTGAAAACAAGCAGCGGCCGGTGATTCTGACGCGCCCCGGCGCGGCAAACGACCGGCTGGCCGATCTTTTGGAATCCGACGGCGTTGAGAAAGTCTGGCGCTGGCCCGCTTTCACGATCACGCTGCCCGAGGATCAGGACATCGTGTCGGACCGCTTTGCGCATTTGGACGATGTGCAGATGGTGGTGATGGCCTCTCCTGCCGCAGTCGCTGCGGTCGCTCATTGGGTGCGCCGCTGGCCCGAGCACATTACGCTTGCCACAGTCGGTGAAGGTACGGCTAAAGTCATTAAGGCAGCCTGGGGGGATGACGTCAAGGTTCTCTTCCCCAAGGGTGACGCTGAGCACTCCGGCAGCGAAGCGCTTTTTGCGCTCGTTAAAAAGACGGGCGTTCCGATGCGCGTTTTGATTGCGCGCGGGCAGACCGGGCGCGAGTGGTTAAGCGACCAGCTGATTGCGCTCGGAGCCGACGTCGAAAAACTGGCCTGCTACGTGCGTGTGCCGATTGAATTGAATCCCCGGCAGATCCGGGATCTGGAAAAGGCCGTTAACGGTCCGTCTCCCATCGTGTACCTCACGAGTTCCGACTCAGTTGCAACGATGCTTCATGCCGTAAAGGTTGTGCCTGGCGCGCGCGAGTGGTTCTTAAAGGGCGCCGCGGTCACGATTCATCCCCGCTGTGCGGAGCGCTTAAAAGAAGCAGGGTTCGAGCACATTGAAATCACTGGGACGGACGATGAGCGCGTGAGAGGCCACATCTGCGCAAACCTTTACGCGTAAGGCGGTGCAACGGAAATTTGCAAAATTGCCTGTAATTACAGGTTCCTTTTTTCCGTTGCGGCGCCTTTTGCACTAAAATACGCCCCCTTTCGGAATGCATCATCTTTTATGGGGCCTTGTTTGACGGGCCGGATGCGTTTCTTTTACAGAATTTTTTAGCAGAGTGTCATAAAAATGGGTCTTGCCCGAGTGACTGCCGGCCGTGATGTGCCGCATGACTTTAACGTGATCGTTGAAATTCCGGCGAATTCCGATCCCATCAAGTATGAAGTGGACAAGGAGTCCGGCGCCCTTTTCGTGGACCGCTTCGTCGGTACCGCAATGCGCTATCCCTGCAACTACGGCTACATTCCGCAGACGATTGCCGATGACGGTGACCCGGTTGACGTGTGTGTTCTGACGCCTTTTGCGCTTACCGCCGGCACCGTGATCCGCTGCCGTCCGATCGCCGTTCTCGTGATGGAAGACGAAGGCGGTATTGACTGGAAGATCCTTGCAGTGCCCGTCAACAAGGGTGAAGGTGAAGGGCTGGAAGACTGCCAAGGACGCCGAAGAACTCATCATGGCCGGTGCCAAAGCCTACGAAGAAATGGACGTGAAGCCCAAGACCGCTTAATTTTCGGTTTTGAGCTCCCGGTAAAGCCCGCGGCGAACAGAGAATTCTCGTTTTCTTTGTTTGTGGCGGGCTTTTCGCTATTGTGTCATCTGTGCCGTTGTTTGCTTTGAGACTTCTTTCACAAAACGCCATGCAGACCAAAGAACCGATAAGGTGCGCGCTCTATCAGATGAACCCAAAAGTCGGTGACTTTAGGGGAAACGCTGAGAAAATTTTGTCGGTGGCCCGAAAGGCGGCCGATGCGGGTTGCTCGCTTCTTGTGACGCCCGAAATGAGCCTTGTGGGCTACCCCGCGGAGGACTGGCTTTTAAGAGACGACTTTTGCGCGAAGGCCCGGGCGGAACTTCAGCGGCTGGCGGAAAAACTCGCAGACTTCCCGGATCTGGCCGTCCTGGTCGGCGTGCCGGAAGTCGCAGAGGGACATCGCTTTAACAGCATTGCGGTCCTCAGAGCAGGCCGCATCGAGGCCCTTTGCCGCAAGCAGCATCTTCCAGAGTACGGTGTGTTTGACGAGACCCGCATCTTTACGCCGGGCAACAACACAACGGTCGTAACGGTCGAAGGCGTCAAAGTCGGCCTTTGCATCTGTGAAGACCTCTGGTACCCGGACGTCGCTCAAAAAGCTAAAGCGATGGGCGCCGAGATCCTTGTTGCCTGTAACGCGAGCCCCTACGAAGCGGGTAAGGCACGTCAGAGGGAGCGCACTGTCGTAGGACATGCCGCAGCCGCAGGGCTCGGCCTCATTTACGTCAACTGCACGGGCGGGCAGGACGAACTCATTTTTGACGGCGCGAGTTTTGTTTCCGATGATCAAGGAACGATCGGCCTGCGCCTTACGGCGTTTGACGAGGAATTCGCCGTTTTTGAGACGGCTCACAGTTATGAAGCGGTTGCGGTTTCCGAAGAAACTCCGGAATCCGAGCTTTATAAGGCGCTCACCTTGGCCGTGAGAGACTACGTGAGAAAGAGCGGGTTTACCGACGTGGTGCTCGGGCTCTCCGGCGGCATTGACAGCGCCGTGGTGGCAGCAGTAGCTGTCAAAGCACTGGGGGCAGAGCACGTGCACGCCGTCATGATGCCCACGCGCTTTACGGCGGATTTAAGCGTCACGGAAGCGAGGAAGCTTGCCTCCAACCTCGGCATCCACTACGTCGTGCGGCCCATTGAACCGCTTTTTGCTGCCTTTGTCTCAGAGCTCTCCGCGGACTTCAAGGACCGAAAGCCCGATGTGACCGAAGAAAACCTGCAGGCCAGAATCCGCGGCGTTTTGCTCATGGCCTATTCCAACAAGTTCGGGCAGCTGGTGCTCACAACAGGAAACAAGTCCGAAACGGCCGTGGGGTATTCCACGCTCTACGGCGACACGGCGGGGGCCTTTGCGCCTATTAAGGATGTCTTTAAGACCCGTGTCTGGACTCTGGCCCGAGAGATCAACAGGGAAGCGGGTTTTGAACTCATCCCTGAAACAATCATTACGCGTGCGCCGAGCGCTGAGCTCCGCGAAGGGCAGACCGATCAGGATTCGCTTCCGGATTACGCAGAACTCGATGCCATTCTTGCGCGCTACACGGAAAAGCGCGAGGATGAAAAGACCATTGCCCGAGAAACAGGGTTACCCGAGAGTCTCGTGCACCGCATCGTGACATTGATTCACAAAAATGAATACAAACGGCGCCAGAGCCCGCCGGGCCCCAAAGTTTCAGCGCTTGCCTTCGGCCGCGACTGGCGCTTTCCGATTACAGCAAAGATTTAATTTTCCTTGAGGACATAAAAAATGAAACTCGTTGTCGCTATCGTCAAACCTTTTAAGCTCGATGAAGTGCGTGAGGCACTCGCTGACATCGGTGTGAACGGCCTTACCGTGACGGAAGTGAAGGGCTTTGGCCGTCAGAAGGGGCACACGGAGCTTTACCGCGGCGCCGAATACGTGGTGGATTTTCTGCCCAAGGTAAAGATTGAAGCCGCTGTCGCCGATGACCTCGTCGAGCGGTGCCTTGAAGCCATCCAAAAGAGCGCCCGCACCGGCAAGATCGGTGACGGCAAGATCTTTGTGTTCGATGTGGAGCAGGTGATCCGTATCCGCACCGGTGAAACGGGCGAAGCAGCTGTTTAACGTCTGCCCGCCTTCTGCAGGGTTCAGCAGCCTACGGCACAAGCTGAACTCTGCGGAGGATCTCTTCGACATGTTCCCTGACGAAAGCCAGGGATTTTTTTGCCAGGTACTGCGTGTACGGAGGCGTCAGTGTCAGGGGAGATGCCTTGTGCTGACTGATGGCTGAGGCGAGGCTTTCCGCGTCCGACACATTGAAAGTGACGCGTGCTTTCCTGTCGATAATTTCGCAGCAACCGATATTTTCCCCGAATATAACGGGGGTGCCGTTAGCCACGCTCTCGGGCCCTACCATGCCGAAGGGTTCATAGCTGCTTGCAAGAATCGTGTAGTCGCAGGCTTTATAAAGTAGCGGCATTTCATTGCAGTACCCCACATAGAGAGTGTTTTTGCACTCTCCTTTAGGCGGGCGTCCGGCAACAATGAGTAATTCCTCTCCGTTTCCCTTCTCAAAATAGTCTTTAAGAAGGGGAAACCCCTTGCGCTTATGGCTTGAGGAAGGAAACAAGAAGAGGGTTTTGTCATCCGGCAGATGGAAGTGTCTGCGAAGCTCACTGCGTGTCTGATCGGTATCCTGCGTATTGATCGTGAGCGGAGGGTAAAGCGTGGTGATTTTGTCAGGGTTGATGCCGTAAAAGTCCCTGAGCTCCTGCTTCATGATGTCGGCATGGGCCACAATGAGCTTTGCACGACTGTATAAACGCCGTTCGGTTGCTATGGTCCATCTGTCGTAAAACCAGGGACTGCGTTTCATGGCTTTCAGATAGCCGATGTGCGTACCGCCGCAGCAGTCAATTTCCGCTCCCGGAGTCAGGGAGCATGCGATGGATGTATCGAGCTTCATGTCCCGGCTGATGTGTTCAAACCAACGGCCGAACTTGACGACCTTCAGTTTGTTCGGAAGCCAGGCGGTCAAGCACTGATGTACTTCACAGTCGGAATAAAAAGGCAGGGACGTATCTGCGTCCATGGTAAAGACAACCGGCTTATGGCCGAGTTCCAAAAGAGCCTCCACCAAACTCAGTGCATATTGTTCCATTCCGCCTGAATGCGCAAAATGATTACAGGTAATTCCGATTCTCATGATGGTGGAGCTGTTTGGATTGTCTGCAAAAGAAAAGCCCGCCGCAGGACGCGCCCGGGGCAGGCTTAAATTCTACTGTTTAGAGAACTGAAACCGTCTCTTATTCAACAGTACGCGTACCGATCACTTCGATCACGGCGCGGCGGTTCGGGGCGAGGCAGTCAATGAGATCAGCCTTCGTCTTGATGTCGCCGGCCTTGCTGGGATTCGGGCAGTCAACAACCGGATCAGCGGTGCCGCGGCCTTCGGTCTGGATGCGGGTCGTGTCAACCCCCTTCATGCCGAGGTAGTCACGCACGGATTCGGCGCGTGCGAGGGAGAGCTTCTGGTTGTAGGCTTCGGAGCCCAGGCGGTCAGCGTAACCGGTGGCAAGCACGACTTCGAGGTCCATGCCGGCCATACGGCTCACGAGCTGGTCAAGAAGAACCTGACCGGCAGCGGAGAGGTTCACGCTGTCAAAGCCAAAGAGCATATCGGCGGAAAGCGTCACCTTGGCGGTCGTGGGAGCGGTCACCGGAGCCGCAGCGGTCTTGCCGCAGGCTTCCGCGGAGAGGATGTCCTTGTCGCAGGTGCAGCCGGCGCCTTCGGGACCGGCCTGTTCAGCCAGAGCCGGAGTCCAGAAACCTGTACGCCAGCAAAGGCCGAACGGATTCATGACGGTGGCGTTGGTGGAATTGACAACGTAGGGGTTCACGGGAGCAGCCGTGCTAACACCGGTCGTCGCAATCAAAGCCGCGGCAATCAGACCGCCGATCTTGACAGAAGTTTTCATTTCCTTTTCCTTCAAAAAATAGGCACTGTTTGCAGCGTCCACACACCGGCGGGAAATACGGCCGCCGGACCCGAAAAACGGGAAGATGAGCCGCGGGCGCAGTGCTACGCTTGCGGCAGATATAGTTCTGACTTATGCCATTGTGCCCTAAAAAACGGCCAATGTGGTAGAAATCGGCCTGATTTGTGTGTCGGCACAGTCTGCGTGTCTCACTTTTCAACGGTGAAGCCCTGTTTGAGGGCCTTACGGACGCGGAAACGGGTGAGGAGAAACGCGGGCTAAAACGGTAAAATAAATCATTTGCCGCCGGCAAAGATTCTTTTCCGGCATTTTTAGGGTTGTCAGACACAAACAGAGCTCAGTATGGATCAGGACACCAACGACAATCAGAATCACGACGAAAGCGGATCGATCAACGACGGCGAAGCCAACGGCATGCCGATTTCCTATTCCCTTGAAACGCTTCCCGTGACGCTGGAAACGGAAATGAAGCAGGCTTACCTCGATTACGCCATGAGTGTGATCGTGGGCCGTGCTCTTCCTGATGTGCGTGACGGCTTTAAGCCCGTGCACCGCCGCGTTCTGTACGCGATGCACCAGCTCAACAACACCTTCAATAACCCCACCAAAAAGTGCGCGCGTGTTGTGGGTGACGTGATCGGCAAGTACCACCCGCACGGCGACCAGGCCGCGTACCAGACGCTGGTGCGCCTCGCGCAGGACTTTTCGATGCGCTATCCGCTCGTTTCCGGTCAGGGTAACTTCGGTTCCATTGACGGCGACGGGGCGGCGGCCATGCGTTACACGGAGTGCCGTCTTGCGCAGATTGCGGACTCCATGCTGGACGACCTTGAGGAAGACACCGTCGACTTTGTCCCGAACTTTGATAACTCCGAAAAAGAACCGGTGGTGCTCCCTGCGAAACTTCCGAACCTGTTGGTAAACGGTTCTGCGGGTATTGCGGTCGGTATGGCAACGAACATCCCGCCGCACAACCTCGGAGAAACCGTGGACGCGTGCCGCCATCTTCTGCACCACCCGGACGCCGGTGTTGACGAACTGATTGCCAAGATGCCCGCACCAGACTTTCCCACGGGGGGCATCATCTTTGGTCTCAAGGGCGTGCACGAGGGCTACCGCACCGGGCGCGGGCGCGTTGTGATCCGCTCGCACACGCACTACGAAGAAACGAAGACCGGGCGCCAGGTTCTGGTCGTTGACGACATCCCGTATCAGGTCAATAAGAAGGTGCTCGTTGAAACCATCGCCCGCCTGATGCACGACAAGAAGATCGAAGGGATTTCGGAACTTCGTGACGAGTCGTCGCAGAACGTGCGCATCGTGATGGAACTTAAGCAGGGCGCTTTTGGTGAGGTGATCCTCAACCAGCTCTATAAGCTCACGATGCTGCAGACCTCGTTCGGCATGAACATGGTGGCGCTCATGGACGGCCAGCCGCGCCTATTAAACCTCCGTCAGATCATTGAGTCGTTTTTGAGACACCGCCGCGAGGTTGTAAACCGCCGCACGATCTTCAGGCTCAACAAAAACCGTATGAGGGGCCACATTTTGGAAGGCCAGGCGGTGGCTTTGTCCAACATCGATGAGTTCTTAAACGTCATTAAGACGGCGCCGACCCCTGCAATTGCCAAGCAGCAGCTCATGGCGCGCGCCTGGGAATCGGCGCTCGTCACGTCGCTTCTCACCGGTGTTGGTGACCCGTCGGCCTATATGCCCGAGGACGCCGAAGCCGGTTGCGGGCTTGATAAGGACGGGCGCTACCACTTAAGCGGCGTTCAGACCGACAAGATTCTGCAGATGGCGCTGCAGAAATTGACGGGCCTTGAGCAGGACAAATTAAACGACGAATACCGTGAGTGCCACGCTCAGATTGCGGATCTTTTGGATATCCTCGCGCGCCCCGAGCGCGTGATGGCGATCATGGACGCGGAACTTGAAGAGTTGAAGACGAAGTGGGGCGACGCGCGCCGCTCTGAAATCGATAATTCAAGCGACCCGAACTTCAATCCCCTCGATTTTGTCGCCAACGAAAACGTCGTTGTGACGCTCTCGCGTGAGGGCTACATCAAGCGCTTAGCTCTCGCCGAATATCGTGAACAAAAGCGCGGCGGCACGGGTAAGCGCGCTGCGAAGATGAAGGAAGGCGACGTCATTGAACAGGTGTTTGTCGCCAACACCCATGGTAAGGTGCTCTGCTTCAGTAACCTCGGCCGCGTTTATTCGCTTGACGTCTACCTCATTCCGGAAGGCGCCCGCGCAAGTAAAGGTAAGGCGATCGTGAACCTTCTGCAGTTGATGCCCGAAGAAAAGATCACGATTGCGCTTCCTGTGACCGCGTTTGAGGCTGATCACTTCGTCTTTATGGCAACCGCCAAGGGCGTTGTGAAGAAGACGCCGCTTACCGAATTCGAGCAGGTGAAGCGCGCCGGCAAGGCCGCGATCAGTCTCGATGAAGGTGACAGCCTGATTGGGGTTGCCATCACCGACGGCAAGCACGATGTGATGCTCTTTTCGGACGCCGGCAAGGCCGTGCGCTTTGATGAAGCCTGCGTGAGAAGCCTCGGCCGTACGGCCCGCGGTATGGGCGGCATGAGGCTTGAGGGCGAAGACCGTGTGATTGCCCTTTTGGTGGCTGAAGACGACACGCAGATGGTTCTCACAGCCTGCGAAAACGGCTACGGTAAGTGCACGCCGATCAGCGAATACACGCGTCACGCCAGAAACACCAAGGGCATGATCGCGATTGCCACGACGGAACGTAACGGCCGCGTGATCGGGGCAGTGCTCGTGCACGAAAATGACTCCGTGATGTTCTTGTCGGAGTCGGGCAACATCGTGAGGAGCCCCGTCTCCGACGTGCGTGTCACCGGGCGCGCCGCACAGGGCGTGACGCTCATGGATGTGAGGGGCGATGACCGGCTCATTCACATCGTGCGCGTGGCCGAAGACGACCTCGATAACGAGGGCGAAGGCGGCGAGGGTGACGGTGAAGCGGGAGCCGCTCAGACGGGTGCTGAGGATCAGGAAACGGCGGAGAACGAAACGACCGCACCTGACACACCGTCAGACACTACCGACAACAACTAAGTAAACCCCAAAGCCGGTCTTTCATGGCGAAAGGCCGGCTTGCCGACTGCAGGGCGGACGTCACGCTTTAACCCGCGGCAGTCAGTCAGAGTAAACGTGAAGGGAGAAAACTCATGAACCGTGTGTATAACTTCTCAGCGGGCCCGGCGGTGCTGCCGCTGGAGGTTCTGGAAGAAGCCTCGCGTGAACTGCCGAACTTTCACGGGCAGGGGATGAGTATTCTCGAAATGAGTCACCGCGGGGCCACCTATTCGGCGATTCATGAAGAAGCCCGGACGAACCTCAGAGAGCTCCTCGCAATCCCTGAAACGCACGATATTTTGTTTCTGCAGGGGGGCGGTCACCTGCAGTTTGCAATGGTTCCTCTGAATCTTCTCGGAGCCGCTGCGGAAGCCACTTATATCGTTAACGGCGTCTGGTCCAAGAAGGCCGCCACCGAAGCCGCCAAGTTCTGCCACGTGGATGTGATCACGAGTGACTACGGTCACGGCGTGCCGCCCGCGGACGTCGTGAAGGTCCCCAACGACGCGGCCTACCTCTACTACTGCCAGAACGAGACCGTAAACGGCCTGGAATTTAACTACATTCCGCCGGTGCCGGATTGTGTGCCACTGGTAAGCGACGTGAGTTCCAATTTCCTGTCGCGCCCGATTGACTTCACCAAGCACGCTCTGGTCTTTGCGGGCGCCCAGAAAAACTTCGGGCCCGCGGGCCTTACCGTTGTCATTGTCCGCAAAAACCTTCTGGGCCTCGCCCCGGAATCCTGTCCCACGATGCTCAACTACGCCGTGCACGCCAAGGCCGATTCCCTCTACAACACGCCGCCCGTCTTTGCGGTTTACATGGCGTGTCTTGTGACGCGGTGGCTCAAAAAAGAAGGCGGCATTGCCGAAATGGACCGCCGCGCCAAAGAGCGCTCAGGCCTCATTTATGACGTGATCGACAAGAGTGACGGCTTTTATATCAACACCATTGCCCCGCAGGCAAGAAGCCGCATGAATGTGGTCTTTACGCTCGCGGAAGAAGCGCTCACGGAGCTTTTTGTGAAAGAGGCAGCGGACGCCGGGCTCACCAACCTTAAGGGCCACCGCCTTGCGGGCGGCATTCGCGCGTCGCTCTACAACGCGCAGCCCAAGGAGGCCGCGCAGTCTCTTGCCAATTTCATGACCGTCTTTGCCGCGCGGCACGGATAATCCAAGACCAAGGGACAGCAGCCGATGACAGCAGAAAACACACAGGAAATTGAGTGCCTGAGAAAAGAAATCGACGCCGTGGACCGCGAAATCGTCGGCTGCATCGTGCGGCGTTCGCAGTTGGCGCAATCCGTCGGTAAAGCCAAGGGAACGGCCCCCGTCTACCGCCCCGAACGTGAGCGTGAGGTGGTGGAGCGGGCTCTCGCGGAAAACCGCCGGCTGGGCGGCCTTTTGCCGGACTCCGTTCTCTCAACGCTTTACCTTGAGATTGTGTCGGCGTGCCGGGCGCTCGAAGCCCGGCCGTCGGTTGCTTATCTGGGCCCCCAGGGGACCTTCACCGAAATGGCGGTGCTAAAGCAGTTCGGAAGCAACATCGAGGCGCGCCCCTGCGAAAGCATTGACGAAGTCTTTCATTCGGCCGAATCCGACCATACGCTTTACGCCGTCGTCCCCGTGGAAAACAGCTCCCAGGGGACCGTGACGCGCACGATGGACCTTCTGTTTTCCTCCCCCTTATCCATTATCGGGGAAGTGCACATTCCGATTGCGCACAACCTCATGAATTTCACAGGGAAAAAAGAGGACATTGAAGTGGTCTCGGCGCACCCGCAGGCTTTGGCGCAGTGCCGCGCGTGGCTCGGCACGCACCTGCCGGGCGTTAAAACCATTCCGGCTGCAAGTAATGCGGAAGCCGCGCTTGAGGCCTCCAAAAATCCGAAGATGGCGGCGATTGCCGCAACGCGCGCCGCGGAACTCTATGGGCTGCAGATTGTTTCGGCCGGTATTCAGGACGATCCCCGCAACCGCACGCGGTTTCTGGTGCTCGGGCACGCGGTGGCGGCTAAGGGAAGTGCCGGGAGCGACAAAACGAGTGTCGTCTTTTCGGTTCACAACCGCGCGGGGCAACTCTTTCATGCGCTCGAGCCCCTGGAGAAAAACGGCGTATCGATGATGCGGCTTGAGAGCCGCCCGGCAAGAAACGGCGCCTGGGCCTACAACTTCTTTGTGGATGTGGAAGGACACGCTACAGACGCCAAGGTCGCGCAGGCTCTAGCGGAAATGAAGGAAGTTTCGAGTTTCTTTAAGGTGCTCGGCTCCTACCCGCAGGCCAAAGATTATTAAGTCCGGCAACAGGAAAAAAATCAGGGAGAAAGAACATGAATGACGCATTGAAAGTAAAGCCCTACATTGCCGCGATTTCCCCGTATGTGGCGGGCAAACCCATCGAAGAGACCGCCAAGGAATACGGTCTCAAACTCAACGAAATTGTGAAGCTTGCGAGTAACGAAAATCCCCTGGGGATGCCCGAGAGCGCGCGAAAAGCCGTGGAAGCGGTGATGACGTCAGTCTCCCGCTACCCCGACGGGAACGCCCGTGTGTTTCGTGAGGCGGTGGCAAAGCACTTTGGCCTCACGCCCGACTGGGTGATCGGCGGCAACGGCTCAGACGAGATCCTGGGCCTCATTGCCCGCCTGGTGCTCACGCCTGAAACGAGCTGCGTCTACTCGCAGTACTCTTTTTCCGTTTATGAGCTTTCCGCACAGGAAAACGGTGCGCGGTGCGTGTGCGTCCCCGCCAAAGACTTTGCAGTGGATTTAGACGCCATTGCCGCAGCCGTTGACGCGACAACGCGGCTCGTGTTTATCACCAATCCCAACAATCCCACGGGGCTTGCCTTAACCGAAAGCGCGATTGATGCGTTTTTGGCAAAGATCCCGCGCGACTGCATTGTGGTTTTGGACGAAGCCTACTGCCATTACCTCGCGCCTGAAGAGAGAACTGATTCTCTGAAATGGGTGAAAGAGTATGCAAACGTCGTCGTGACGCGTACGTTCTCAAAGGCCTATGGGCTTGCCGGCCTGAGATCCGGCTTTGCGCTTGCGCAGCCCGCGCTCATTGAAATGCTTAACCGCATCCGGCCGCCCTTTAACATGAATACGGCCGCGCAGGCTGCGGCCGCGGCCTGCATTGACGACGCCGTGTTTTTGGAGCGCGTCTACAAGGAAAACCGCGCGGGCGTAGAAACGCTTGAAACCTTCTTTAAGGAGCAGGAGATCCGTTACCTGCCGACAACCGCCAACTTTGTGCTTGCGCAGACCGGTCCCAAAACCGCGGAACTTAATACCGAACTTTTAAAGCGCGGTGTGATCGTGCGGCCGGTGAAAAGCTATGGGCTTCCTGACTGGCTCAGGGTGTCCGTGGGAACCGCCCGGGAAAACGCGCGCTTTATTGAAGCCTTTCAGGTCGCGCGCAAAGCGCTCGGGCTTATTTAAGGCGGAGACGGGCGATGCGTCTTGCGTTAATCGGAACGGGTTTAATCGGGGGATCGGCCGCCTGGGCTTTTCAAAAGGCCGGTGTCGTTGACGCCGTCACGGCCTGTGATATTTCCATGGGTGCCGCAGAAAAAGCGGTGAGCCTCGGGATTGCTGACCGAGCAACGGCAAAAGTGGCCGATGCTGTGTCTGATGCCGACTGCATTTTGGTTGCCGTTCCGGTTCTCGCGATGGAAGGGGTGTTTGCTGAGATTACCGAAGCCATGCGGCAGGAGGCCTGGGTGACCGATGTCGGCTCCACCCGGTGCGGTGTGATTGCCGCGGCCCGGAAAGCCTTGGGAGAACGGTTCTCGCGCTACGCGCCGGTGCATCCGATTGCGGGCGGCGAAATGCCCGGTGTTGAATACGCCGACAGCGCGCTCTTTTCGGGTGCCAAGGTGATTTCAACGCCCACGGATGACATGAATCTAGAGGCCGTGGCATTCTGGGAAAAAGCCTGGGAAGCCGTGGGGGCGAAACTATTCCGGATGGATTTTTGCGGCGGTAAGTCACCTGCCGCACGTGCTGGCCTATGCGCTCGTGGACGCGATGGCCAAAACCCCGGAAGCTGATGAAAAATTCCGTTTTGTGGGCGCTGGCTTCAGAGACTTCACGCGCATTGCGGCTTCCAGTCCCGTAATGTGGCGCGATATTTGTCTGGCCAACCGACGGGCGCTCCTTGAGAGCCTGGAAAACGTTCAGGCCGAACTTGCACTTCTTCACGAAGCAATCCGCACCGGGGACGCCGAAACGCTCACTGAAATCTTCTCGCGCGCAAGCCACATCCGCCGCACCGTTCAGGTGCCCGCCAAGAAATAAAGGAGAGCCATGAAAGTTTTTCCGCCTGAACTCACCGTACCGGCCGTTACCGCCGCCGCGGGCACCGTGCGGCTCCCAGGCAGCAAGTCCATTTCCAACCGGGCGCTCATCCTTGCGGCGCTCGCGCACGGGAGAACAACGCTTACGGGTCTGCTGCGGGCCGACGATACGGAACGCATGATCGAAAGCCTGAGGCTTTTGGGTGTTGCGGTGGATGTGAAGGACGATGCCTGCACCGTCACGGGCTGCGGGGGATTTTTCCCGGTGAAGT
>OMFN01000788.1_pt1 | contig 15628 bp, 9 predicted proteins | sample 1645641 | NCBI WGS metagenome assembly OMFN01 (sample SAMEA103958126, study PRJEB25191) | human gut metagenome
GCTGCTGAGTACGCCCAGCTGGAACCCTCGGACGTTCTGCTCGACCTCTACTGCGGCATGGGTACCATCGGTCTCTCCATGGCCGACCGCTGCCGGGAGCTCATCGGCGTGGAGATCGTGCCTGAGGCTATTGACAGCGCCAAGGCCAACGCCGCCCGGATGGGCGACGCTGTCGCCGCCAAGAGCCGCTTCTTCTGCGCCGACGCCGGTCAGGCTGCGGCCCGCCTCGCCGCTGAGGGCCTGCGTCCTGATGTCATTATGCTCGACCCTCCCCGCAAGGGCTGCGACGAGACGACCCTTTCCGCCGTCGTCCAGATGTCCCCCCGCCGGGTGGTCTATGTCAGCTGCAACCCCTCCACCGCCGCAAGAGATGCCGCATGGCTCGAAGAGCATGGGTATCATGCGGAGAAGGTGCAGCCGGTGGACCTTTTTCCAAGAACACGGCATTGCGAAGCGGTTCTCCTTTTGACCAAACTCAATGTCGAGCGGCACATCGAAGTGGACGTTAACATGGAGGAGCTGGATGTGACTGCTGCGGAGAGCAAGGCGACTTACAACGAGATTCGGGAGTATGTATGGGAACACCACCAGTTGAAGGTTTCCAATCTCTATATCGCACAGGTGAAAGAAAAATGTGGTATAAAAAAGAGAGAAAATTATAACAAGCCTAAATCCAATTATAATCGCCAACCCAGATGTCCTTCGGAAAAAGAAACAGCAATTCGAGATGCATTAAAATTCTACAAAATCATCTAATCATATTTGCGATAATTCTTTTATCACTTATAAAGGAGTGCGTACGATGGCCATTTCTGAAAAAGATCATATTGAAGTTATTAAATCTGAGATAGAAGACGATTATTCGGATGATTCTCTTTTTAATATTTCATCTTGGGGTGCCGATTTGTCTTTTCGTGAACTCGTATCTATGTATAATGATAATGAGCTCGTTAAGCCCGAACTCCAAAGAAAGTATGTATGGGACAAAATTGAAGCCAGTCGTTTTATAGAGTCTATCCTACTCGGTCTTCCTGTTCCCAGTATTTTTCTCGCTCAATCCGGGAGTCAAAAACTTATTGTTGATGGTTACCAACGCATTATGACTGTGTATGACTATATACGCGGTATTTTTACAACGGACAATAAAGTTTTTAAACTTGCTAATTCTGATAGAATCAATCTTCGCTGGCGAAACAAAGCTTTTGCCGAGTTATCAACTGATGATCAAAGAAAAATCAAAAGTACCACCATCCATGCAATCATCTTTGAGCAGAAAAAGCCAGAAAACGATGATACTAGTCTTTATCAAATTTTCGAACGTATAAATACAAGTGGTCGTTCTCTTACTCCGCAAGAAATTCGAAACTGTGTTTATCAAGGTTCATTTAATACACTCCTTTTTGAACTAAACGAGAACTCCACCTGGCGAAAACTCTTTGGTTCTGCTCAGGTTGATTCCCGAATGCGAGATATTGAGTATATTCTTCGTTTTTTTATAATGAAAAGTGATGACATATTAAAAAGCACAAGCAACCAAATCTCTTTAAAAAAAGCACTAAACCACTTTATGGATCTTCACAGGAACGATTCCCCGGAGGATATCGATTTCTACCGCAGTCAATTTACTGCTACAATCCAAGCAATCTATAATTCTGTTGGAGAAAATGCATTTAAAAATTACTCTAACGGAAAGTTTTCCAAGAAATTCCACCCTGCTATTTTTGATTCACTTATGGTATCTGCTTATTTCTCGATTTCTCGAAAAAACACCCTTCCAAATGTATCTTTAGAAACTCATCTTTCTCTTTTGGCCGACAGTCGTTTCAAAGAATCTATTAGTAAACGTACAACAGATATTGAAAACATCAAAAGGCGAATTTCCATTGCTGGCCACACTTTATTTGGAGTTGTTTTAGAATGAAACAGGAACTTCAAGATTTGTTATCTGAATGTACTGATGAACTAAATGACATTGAATCAAGAATCAATGATCTTCCTGCCCTAGATAAAGCACGTTGCTATTTAACCAATTATGCACTTATTCGTGCTTGTGGAACGGTAGAGTTTGTATACCGCTCAATTGTTGCTGACCATTTCTCACAACTGGGTAATCCTCGCCTTGACACATATTTAGATTCCACGATACGCCAAGGTTCCAATAGTGCCAAATATGATAACATGAAAAGTCTTTTAAAGAAATTTGATCCCCAATGGAGTTCAACTTTTTCTAATCTTGTAACTGTTCAAACCACAGATGGACAAAGACTAATTTCTGCATCAAATTCACTTGTAGCTAACCGTCACCAGTTTGCTCATGGGCGGCAACCATCTGCGACATTTCTTGACATAAAGCAATATTATTTAGATGTTGTATCTTTAATAAGTTTATTTGATTCTGTGGTTCAGTAATTTGTCGCCCATTCATTTCTGTATAAAAGCCATAATTCGTAGAAAGTACAGTACTTTCACGAATTATGGCTTTTTCATTAAAAATTCAGAATTTTCTGCACAGCATATGGCTTTGCATACTTTATATATGCGTTGCTCACATATACTGTATCTTCTTGCTGCGGCTCTTTCCACATGGCAGGATAGACTACGAGTTTTCTCTCTTTTCCTTTACGTTTTACTAATATGCCATCGTCTAAAGCAACAAGCGTACATCCAGACACTCTCAAAATCGACTCCAGCGGGAGCAGGAGCCGGTGTTGTTCTTCAACGCTCAATGATTCTGCCAGCTTTCCTGAAGTCCCCCATTCAAGGAGTTCCAGCGCTGCGAATCTGTCAAGCAGACCGTGAACATATTGATTTCGATAATGCTTAAGGCACCTATGACAAGCGCTTCCGCAGTCACAAGAGACAAGCAGTTCCCGAATCTGTTTCAGCAATTTTTCAATATTATCCGCCACACTGACTGCGTATCCGGCACCACTGGACAAGCTATCGTACAGATAAACATCGACAAATGCTCCTGCAGCATTTGTACGGATTCGATATCCCGTTACAAGTTCCGTGAACTCAACATCAAGTTCCTTGCTTGCCGCCAAACGGAAGGCTTCAGCCAGTGATTGTGCAGCCCTTGTCAGCCATGGATTGTCTGTTCGATGAATATCCATTTTCTGCTCATCAAGTTTGATTTCCAAAACCAGCATGTCCGTAATAAAATCATAGCCAATATTGACATTTCTAGCGTTACTATGATTGCATTTCGCTCTTGCATATTTCGACTTGTATGGGCGCTGCACTCCATTCAATACCTTTCCATCATCCCCGGGCATCGCCGCACCGCAATCAGGACATACCATAAAGCCCTTATTGTTCGCCCCTTGATTCACCATAATAATTCGTTGATTCGTGCGAGATGCCATTCGGATGTTTTGACAACCGGGAATTGCTTGAATGTCCTCCGCATCTGGAAGCGTAGAATAAAGCGGAGGCTGAACAGATGAATATTCCTCGTCCAGCTGAGCATCCGGAACTGCTTCTGCATTTTTAGGTGCAAATCCCCATGGCCGAAGCATTTGTCGTCCTTCCTCTAATGCACGATTTCCACAGAAAGGACAAACATCTGGACGTTCATCCGCAAGTCCAAACCACCCACACTCTGGGCAGGTCAGGATAGGCTTCAGATAATTTGCATCGTCCATATACGCCCGTGCAGGAGTAGTCGCCTGACCATACACACGGTCACTTCCAGGGCTGAAGAGTCCACCGATTTGATAGGTTTGCTTATCAACAACTATGGAGCGTCCCGGTGCATACTCGCTGATCGCAACGTCCAGACCCCGGTCCACCTCATAGCGCAACTTTCCGCTCATGTCTGTAATATAGGTACTAACAACATTCTTCGGGAAAGAATAAGTCGGTATGATACCTTCCTCATAAAGAGCATCAAGCAGTGTTTTTTGCTTATCAGGCGGAACATTTGGCAATGCACCGAATTGTTCTGGATGTGTATTTCTCTTTTCCTGCAGTAACTTCAGGCTTGTTATCAATTCTTTACGAAAATCCTCCATATCTACGGTTATTCCCGCCGGCACAAGCAAATCTCCCTGCGAGATTGCAACGGTCGGCAGATATTCTATAAACTCATCTAATGCTTCATCCAGAAAAAGTACTGCGGTCATTTGATCGAGGCTGGAATACTTCTTCGCAAGAAACTCCTGTAGCACAATCATATTTAAATGTCGTTGTAACAGTTTCTCACTCTGAATGTCTATCCACGGGCGTCTTGGATCTCCACGGAACATAGGCACCGGATTATTGAAATAAAGCGTATCATGCGGACCATCTTCGCAGAATGTAACAATCGTAGACAAACTGGCGCCCCGACGACCCGCTCGACCAGCACGCTGTTGATAGTTTTCTCTCATTGGGGGAACATTGCGCAGGCCAACGGCAACTAGTGAGCCAATATCAATGCCCACTTCCATTGTGGTTGTGCTACTCAAAATATCGATTGGATTTTCCCCTTCCTGAATCAAGTCTTGGAAGCGAAGCTCATAATGTTCTGTCTGGCTCCATAAATCCATTCTCTGATCTTTATGAGAAAGTTGCGCCGTATGTTCTTCCGTATCAATTACACGAATCCGGTCTCCGCTCAGTGCATCCGATACAGGTTTACGCCAAAAATCAAGAGATTGATATTCCGTATCGCTCAAAACATGAACACCTGTAAAGCCACAACTAGGGCATTTTCCACGCAACAGATACGGTGTTATCTCCGAACACTGCTCACACCGATACCAAGCATGTGATACATCAAAACGCGGCCTTACACGCGAGAGATCAACATACAGTCTTCCGTTGTCTGGCTGTGCCGTATCCAAAAAATTGTTTTTTAGTACTCGTTTCCATACAGCCATCTCCTGAGAAGAATCTTTCCATCCCATAATTCCCTGAACAGCTTTTGAGAAGTTCCACTCTTTTGCCAACCCATAAAAGTCAAAACTACGACGAACTTCCAATCGAATTTCATCTAAGATTGTATGTCCCAAGGCAGTCGCATCATCGCAAACCGAGGTCATCCATGCGTTAAATACCTCAAGAAATTCATCCTCTGTTACCGTAATGCCATTTTCATCAAGCTCGTCTGTACTATCAACTAAAGCCATATCGGTTGGTTCAATCCAACTGGTTGCGGAATCATAAAGCGTATTGTACCCGCCTGCAAATAAGCGTAGCAGATCTTTTTTCATCTGATCCGGCGCACTTACAATCAAAAATCGCGGCGTATATTCTCTATGCCGACGAGAACTCCGCTCAAGATTTCTTAATGCCACTTCACAATCCTGTCGAAACTTCTCTCGTTCCGGTTCATGGAAAATTTGAACGTGGTTTCGTCCAGCAGCCAAGCAGAAATAATCGTAAAGCTCATTCATGGAGCGTTCCGTCACAGACTGCTCCATGTCATGAATTGCCAGTGCAAAAAGCTGGCGCGCTGCCATAATGTCAGAAGAGTCTGACATATCACGAGCAAGTTTGGCCGCTCGTTGACGACTATCTGAGAAAAGGAGCACTTTTCGCCCTTCATTGGGGAGCCGCTCCGGATCGTTATCTTTTCCGCTGACGGCAGGTTGCTGCTCAAACTGCGTCTTTATCAAGTTATAGAAGGACTGATTGCCCCTCGTGCTAAAAGATGTGATCTGCGAGGACGATAATTGATGCCTGCAATGCGGACAAGTTGGAAACGTTAAAATCTGTGGCCGATTTTTTTGTGCAAAATTACAATAGTATAATTTCCGGATATTCGGTTTTCCGTCATCTGAATCATCTCGAAAATTGATAAATCCATTCTTTATGTCAAGATAACACGGCCGGATTACGTTCTTTCCCTGCTTATCTGGAATCTTATAATCCTCTGGTGGCAGATAAAGATGCACTTCCTTCATCTGCGAATCCAGAACCTGACCAGAATAATGCCATAGATACGTTCTCTGATGCGTTTCAAGTGCATTTCCTAACACATACCCCTTATAAAACAACGCCCCACAGCGACGATCATTGTACAATTCATATACAACGCTATTACAGTGAGGACAAGTCAAATGACCGTCCGCCCAGAAGATTTCTCCCAATGTAAGGGCTCCATCTGTATGTGAGTGTGGACAGTTTTCATTGGCACAGGCATAGACTCCCTTAATACCCTTGAACAGCATGTGCATTCGTGCCGGGAATAGAACTGCCCCCTTTTCATTCTTGGCAAGCGGTGCGATTGCCAGTAGAATACTGACATAATTCAGTGCTTCCTCCTCTCCGACATCTGGGAACGCTTCTGCCGCAAGTTCAGCCAACGATACCGCATTGCCCCGACATTTTGAAATCAGCGTATGAAATGGACGATAAGCAATTAAATTATCGTACATCCACTGGCACGCCGATGCCATATCTGTAAAAGGTGCAGTAGAGCCTTCGACTCCACTCCAAAACTGATTAAGTGCTTGGAAACATACCCGTTCATTTTCTTCAAACACAGAAGCATCTGCGCTCTGAAAACTTTGCAATGGTATCGAACGAAGCTCAACTGTATCAGCCTGTTCTTTTTCGCCTGTCAAATAACAAAACTCCACCGTGGTATCTGCCGCAGTCAATTCTTGTGCAAATTTATAAACAGCATTTTTATCTTCCTGATCTCGATCTGGCATACTAGCTGTTGTAAGAATAAACTGTACCCGATCTCTTGTAATTCCCAATTTATGAAACAGTCTTCGAATTAAAAGTGCCACCTCGCCGCCAGATGACCCCCGGTACATATGGGCTTCATCTATCACGAATAACAACTTATTCGACGGATTTTCTTCAAGCCACTCTTTTGTATCCTGCCAGATTTTCGCTTCCCTTGGACGTAGAAGCATATACTCCAGCATAGAATAGTTCGTAATCAGAATATCCGGGCAGAATTTCTGCATTTCAAATCGAGTAATCAGCTCTGCATCTTCCGCATCAGGAATATGACGGCCATTATGCAACCCCTCTAAAAAGGTTTGCATATCCATCTTTGCCGGAATTTTACCTTCGTGGCGAAGTGCCTCAAAAAAGCTTTTTTCAGAATCTGTCTGCGGAAAAGACATTCGTGCCAATGTTTTTTCCAGTTTTCTATCCTCACTGGTTACAGGTTCGTTTCCGGGATATGGCGTTCGACCAGTATACATACCAAATTGTGGCCGACGCACAGTTTCACCACAGGTCGAGCGAAAGACATTTAGAAATTTTCCTTCTGGATCGCCAATCAATCTCCTCAACCGGCTCACCTGATCCGAAACAAGCGCATTCATCGGATACATAACAATCGTGCGAACACCCCGCATTTTCCATGTATCCGAATTATCCTTTGCCTCTGTCGCCAATTTTGCCATCAACGGCCACATAAAACACTCTGTTTTACCAGAACCAGTACCTGTGGAAACGAACAAGTCTCGCCCTTGAACGGCATTTTCAAGGGCCTGAACCTGATGAACAAACGGTGTAGGGTACACACCAATACCTGCATCTGAAAGATCAGAAAAATACTTTTTCATCCAGTCCGGAATTTTAGCCTTTTGGATACCATCCTTAACGCTTTTGTACGCCGGGGACGACTCAATAAATGGCTTTTGATATAATAAGCCCTCATCATCTAGGTGTTGTCCTACCGCCGAAAGCAGAAGTGGAGATTTTCCAAAGTACTGTGCCTTTATGTAGTCTTCCAAATCATGACGAAGCTTTTTATGAATTGAATTTGCGCCGTTCGACATTTTATCATTCCTTTACAAATTGATACCCAATAGCCTCAAGTGTCTTTTTTATCGCATAAAATACATCTTTTGCAAAAATGCGATTGAAATCATGAGGCAATTCAATACAGGATGTCGGCCAACTATAAAGCTTTATCAAATTTAGTTCTTCTGCCGCTGGCAAATACTGTAAGCTTAACATCACAATTGCCCCGTCCTCATGGTATGTTGCCGCCGGTAAAGATTGTTTTGCGGAAAGCAGTGCATTCGATACTCTGCGATAAAAATGATCTTCGGTCATCCATACTGGAAGTTGGCTAACAAATGCCTGTCCTCCTTTTTCTTGATACAGATAATAGAATCCATTTCCATTCATTCCCATTCTGATAAGCGTCACTTCTTGTGCCACAGGCTTTTCCCGTTGCCAATATCCATATTTGAACGGCGGGTCTGTCCGCAAAAATTCCGTAATGTCATTTGGGCGAAATTGATTCCATTTTGCCGTTTTAACCAAATACCGCCATGTTTCAGTTAATGTTTGATCTGGCAGTTGGAACATCTCTGGCAAAGGAACTGATTCTTTATTATTGGATGAAAGTAAATATGTTCATCGGGTGCCATACCTCTGGCAAAAAGAACATCGTCTACCACTGCAGCAGAATAACTCGCTGGACTCAATCTATACGCTGAATGATATATCTTTCCGCCTTCAAGTTGCACGTTATAGATTTCTTCCAGCAGCTTTTCATAGTCATACCCAAACAGCTTTCTAAGACCGTTGAATATTCCACAGTAGCTTTCCAGAAGATCCTTCATGCGAGATTTGAAATGAACCACTGAAATCGGCTGGTCATCTTCCGTTTTATCCCAAAGAGAAGCATCCGCCATTTGTCCCAGCACACTATAAATCACACGCATCTGCCATTGTTCAACAGGTTCGGTTGTTCCCCTTTCAATTCGATATCTTCTCGCCATAATGGGAATCAAATTGTTTTGTCTGTTCATTCATCTTCACCTAGATAATCATGAAGCATCTTATAGAAATCCTTAGGTAGCTTGTCCACATCTTTTTCAAGTTGTTCTAGAAGCGTATCAAATTTTTCTGCAAAACACGCAAATGGGAGAAGTCCAAACAAATATCTATTTGCTGTTTCTTTTATTGAATCGTCCTTTAGCATATACTCCATATCTGCAAAGAGTTCCCAGAGATTTCTCTTTGCAAGCGAACCATATTTCAACAAGAATATTTTACCGAATTGACGCACTTTTTTCACTGAGATCTCGCTAAAATCCACGCTGATTTTAGTCGGAGAATATGTACCAGTCGGTCTATTATCAACAAAAAACGCTGTTGCCAATGGAAGAAGATAGTTCAGCATCCCCAGTGGTTCTACCTGTAAATCCTCTGCATAGGGAGTGATCAGAAAACAAAACTTAGAGATTTCTCCCACGAAAAGCGGCAGCCTTTGCGTCCAACCCACACAGAATGGGTTCAAGATTGCTACCACTTCATCATCCGATTCTTCACATACGTCGCAAACCTCTTCTGAATACTCACCCATGCAGGATAAAATAGCAGCAGATTTTCCAAACAATGTCATTGAAAATGCCTGTACAATTCCCAATCCATTCGGACCTGCAAGCAACACCGGGATATGATGCCGATACGCCGAACAAAGATATGCAGCCAACGCTTTTGCGTATTTTTCCTGAACACCTGCATCCCTCAGGTTATACGCAAGCTCCTCCATTACATCATCTAGGGTTTTAAGCACCACAAGGTTTTCTCCCTGTGTTTCTCCAGATACAAACGCAGCGGTTTCATTCACTTTTTGATTGTTTACATTTTTGCTCTGTGGCAAAAATGCTTGTGATGCGATAAAATCTGCTGCATCCTTTTGAGCTTTTGCAATTCTGTCCGCCACACGTTGTTCGACTTCTGCTGCTAATTGCTCTCGTTTTTCTAATTCATTATTCGATTCTTTCAGCTTCTGTTCCAGCGTCACATAGTCTGAGTTAAGTTGATCGAATTGTGTTTTTGCCTTCTCTGCTTCATCCTTTTTTTGCTGCAAAAAGTTCTCCGCTTCACGGAGTTTTTCATCATTATCTTCCGCCCATTCCCTTGCAAGCAGCTCTTTGCAACGTTTTTCCAAGTCCGGTTTTCTCAGAATAATCTGACGTAACGTTTCGTCTTCGACGTCCGATGCTGAGAGATAAGCATCGGCCTCCTGTACGAACTCTTGAATTAGTTTCTGCGCATCGACCTCGGTACAATTGCACTGTTCAGAGAGTTCTTGCACAAAGTCTTTGTCCGGAAGTTCCTGTAAATATGCTACGATCTGCTGATGAGTCGCCTTCGTAATGCCCTTCTGTTTAGAAGTAGCCCATGTCAGTCGATTTCGCAGCAGAGTTTTCAGAATCTCCACAGCTTCTTTAACTTTTACAACTCTACAAGGCATACCAAGGCTTAGCACGCTGCAAATTTGACATTCTCCCGCTTGATAAAGCATTGAAGGGAAGATTTCAAAAACAGGTAATTCAAGGGTATTTTCTCTTAATGCAAGCCTATCTGCCCCAATATCAAGGTCTTGTTCCCTGCAACGTACACCCTCATACTTTTGGCCGTTCCAATATGCAAAAAGGGCGCCATTACAGTACATTTTTTCAGAAATGCCCATCACTAGTTTCTTGACGATCTGTTCAATAGAAGTGCATTCTTTAAGAATGATGACCTGTGTTGGCTGATAAAATGCATTGTATTCAGATTCGATGTAATCACGACTCGGATCATTTATATTTGGAATTGTACGCCAGTTCCAAACACCAACATAGTTTTCCGGAAATCCGTTTGTTTTTTGATTTGTAAACAGTTCTTTCTGATATGGAAAGGTTTCGCAGTATTTATCAAGGACTTCATTGTTCTCGATGTCCGATAGCCGCTTTAACCGCATTTTCCCATCATACCAATAGACCCGACAAAGCGAACAATATGGGTACATACTTTGTTCTTGTACATCACTCTGACTAACAGAATATTTCTCCAATTTATGGTATTTTGCAAGTTCACTTTGTCCAGCATTTAGTTCTCCTTCAAGTTTTTTCTTTTCTGCTTGCAGCTGGATAATATTGTCCCGTTTTTCATTCACATCGGCCTGCACATCTTTCAGAAGTCCTTGGAGTTGTTGAATCTTTTTCTGTGCATATTCCTTTTGCGCTTCAAGTTCTTTCCGTAAAGCATCTTCCTCCAAATTATCCGCCGCTTTAGAAGCATGCACGCTATTGGATTCGTTTTGGCACATTCCTTTCACAAGACGCACAGCGATTTTCAACGCACCTATTTCCTCTGAAGACCGCACTGGTTGCTCCAAACGAAAATAAAGCTCCATATTATTAGAAAATGAGCTGTTTGCCAGAGCTACTACTCTTGCTCCATCCGATGGAACACCTTGTAAAATCAATTTATCCTGTTCACTAGCGATTTTATCCATCATGGACTGAATTTTTTCATTCAGAAATTTGGATATAAAACGCATCGTCACATTTTGCGCTGTAAGACTAACAGCCATTTCATCCGAAAGAGAATTTGGCCGAAAGCCCGGTTTTATAGTATTAAATCCATTTGAATTTGCTCGAAAATTCTGTTTTAGTTCTCTCGGTCCAATCAATTCACAAATTGTTTTTACGTCACCTGATGATAGTCTTTCAAGATAGTTCATCTTTTTTCCTTTCCTTTCGTTTTCAACGATCTAATGAAATGCTTATAGTATACAAGTGCATTTTCTTCTATGTGGCCACTTCGTATTTTTTGAGAAATCCATTTTTTTGTTTCCGGATATTTTTTCAGCAGGGACAATGTTGCGCCCAATGTATGTGAAACCGGCACTTTTGCCCCACGAGCACTCATCAGCTCATGTACAACATGTAAGTCATCTGAAGAACTGCCAGTTCTACTCAAACGCTGATATTCTATGTTCCAAATAATATCAAGTCCTTGAAGGACGCTGATTTTCATGCCATACTGCACATTACTATATTCGATGGCTGTTTCCGCCTTTAGAAGAATCTTTTCAATAACATATCCATTACTCTTGATTTGAACCACACCATCAAATGGAGCAAGTATCCGTATGATGTGATTTACCGGAAGCTCATTTTCCAAACCGGACTTCAAAGCATTCCCTTTGACATCAGTGATAGTCACTATCGGTCTACCTGAGCGTTCTTTTAGCTCCTTCTTCCAAAGATATGTATACTCCAGCACCTTTGCTCGCCCTGTTGAAATCAATTGCTGTCGCTCATTGATTTCAATCGAATACACCTTACCTTCATCCGAAGTATAATACAGCATTGGTGCTGCTGGATAGGTTTTTGTAACAATCTCTCCTTGACTCTGAACGCCTTGTCCTCGAATATGAAACCATGTTGTTTCCCCTGAGTTTTGGATAATATACGGCGACTGCACGTAGACCGGCCAAATCGGTTGAATTGAAATCGGATCACTTGTGAGACGACAATGGTAGTTTAGGAAAAACTTTGCTGCCGACTCCGTAAAATCTATCACCGAAACTTTCGATAGATACCATGTTGTCCATGAGGCACTCTTCTTCAGAACAGTCTTTATTGATATTCCATTGTAAATATCATACGGGCGTCTTGTGGAAAGCAAATAGTAGCATTTTCCGACTACAACATCCGCATCATCTGTAAGCATCCGTCCTGTTTCTCCGCTAAAGAGCGAACCACTTCTTTTTATACCTTCCACTACTCGGGGCCAATAGGTTTTCTCTATTTCATCAGACGATATAACAGTATAACTTTCACAAGGGTACTCTCCTATCGAAACATAGGTGATAGATTCCGCATTCAAGCGTTCAAACGAGTATACGAACGGTGTCATTGCTTTATCAGATGGAATGACCGTGACGTTCTTTTTTTCTTGCTGGTTCAGAACTATCCTTGGAACAGCAAGTAGGCCCAACTCAAATTCAAACCCGTAGTCTGTAACATTGACTATCCGAATTGGAAGTTCATGCTCGCCTGCCGCATATGTATAGTCGTATCCGTGGACATACATACGTTCCGGACAGCTCTTATCCGCTTCTGCTGAACTATGGCGAAAATGCGGAGCTTGTACTCTTCCGTTGAAAAATGTAACATATTGACCACACAACGAACACATGAAAATACCGCTGCGGTCCGAAACCCCACCACGAGAATGTTCCCTTGCAACTTCTTCTGGCGTTATACGCTTCCAACCGTTTTTCGACCATACGCACACATGAGTTAATGATGCCATAATAGTCCCTCATCTACAGTTTCACTTCAGTCATGACATAATTCTACCACTAATCGCTAATCAATGAAATAGAAATTCAAAACCACCGCAGTTTCACCAAAGCATCCGCTGTATATTTGTCTGTTTTGCCCCTTTATCAGCCTGCATCGGCACGATGCAGTTCAAGGGTTTGGGTGCTCCCAACAAGTATTTTGCAACGCAAATGGTGTTTGTATAGACAGACACATTGCTTGCAGATGCAGACGATGTATATACGTCTGCCCTGCTTGCGGGCGCTATAAAGCCTCTCAATGTGCCTTCCAAATTTGAAAATCATTTTGCAATCAGGACCGTCAGCTTTCAAGTTCAACTTGAAGCTGGCGGTTATTTTTCTGCACAAAAATTTTCGCATTTGCAACCGCCGCAAGCAGGGCGAGTTGGTACCAACTGGCAATTTTTGAATCCGATTTTACAAATCCAGCTTCAAAACATTTGTTGGGCTTCGCCCAAACCCGATGTTCAGCACAAGAATGCGCTAGTTTCGCACCTTAACGACCGCTGAATAAGCAAATTTCTTGGAGAAAAATTTGTTCTATGAAAATCGGCGTTGATTCATTCAATATTGCATCAAACCGGAACTATTACTTCCGGTTTTGAAGGCAAAAAGCGGAAGTATCACCTCCTAAAAATTTGAGTGATATTATGATATGCTCTATCCAGAGCCGTTCACAAGAACCGGACCTCCCAAGTCCGGTTTTCTCCCTCAAAACCGGACCTGATACGTCCTAAAAACGCTTGTATGATTGTGATATGCTTTCTACAGCTCCTCATCGAACCTTGAAAACTGAATGACTGTCTGCATGGGATACCCGGCCATGACCCCCAAGTGGGAGAGCCGGAAAACGCCGCCGAAAGGGGGCAGGAACACCATGCAGAGAGAACGGCACTCAAAATTTGAAATTACGTTGATACGCAAAACCAGAACCAATAGTTCCGATTTTGCCTTGAAATTCACTTCATATTTTTTAAAAACCGGAACTACCAGTTCCTAAAAATGAAATTTACGATGTGATACAATTTTTTCAATGGTTTACAGCAGAAAACCGGAAGCACTACTTCCGCTTTTTTATAACCAAAAACCGGAGGTACGACCTCCTAAAAAATCTTCTATGAATGTGTTAATCTAATTTCAGAGCCTTCATCGAACCTTGAAAACCTCATGACCGTCTGCATGGGATACCCGGCGAAGACCCCGCAAGAGCGAGCCGGAAAACGCCGCTGGAAGGGGGCAGGAAATCCATGCAGAGAGAACGGCGTAAGAACAATGATATTCTATTTCATTTCAGAAAGGATGGTTTGCCTATGACAAAACTGAGCCAGCTTAAAATCGATCCGGAGTTCCAGAATCAAATCAACCCTCCGTCGTTTGAGGAAACCCACCAACTGGAAATGAACATCCTAAAAGAAGAACGTGTACTGAATCCGATCATCACGTGGAACGGCTATATTGTGGATGGACATACACGCTATCAAATTCTTCGGAAATATCCATTTATTCCATTTGAAGTCATCGAAAAAGAATTTTCCAGCCGTTATGAAGCACTCGTATGGATCTGTAAAAATCAGCTTGGGCGGCGAAACCTGACCCCAGAACAGAAAAAATTTCTGATCGGAAAGCAGGCAGAGACGGAAAAGCAAATCAAATCGTTTCACGGCAATCAGTATACTTTGGCATCTGAAAGTGGTCTGGTTCAAAATGAACCAGACCGCACAAAGCACGGTTCACGATCGAAGGTCGCTGCGGAACATGGAACATCCGAAAGTTATGTTTACCGTGCAGAGCAATTTGCAAAAGGTGTGGAAGCTGCGGAGGAGGCAGTACCCGGAGCGCAGAAAGAAATCCTGAGTGGAAAGATCCGGGCAACCGACCGTGAAATTTCCTCGATTGCAAAGGTTCCAAAGGAAAAGCGTCCCGAAGTTGTGGCAGAGCTTCGTAAGCCTAAAGGCGAACGGGATTCCAGTATCACGGATTCGTATTCTTCGCCTTCAAAGGGCAATGAGTTTATAACGACCTTCAAGCAAGACATTCAGGGGCATAAGAAAGGACTCAACAAGGAAGAAAAACAGAATCTCAAGGATGCCGTCAAGAGCATCTATTCACCTCGCCGCTTGGCAGATGGCGAAGCCATGATGTGCGAGATTCAGGGAGCGCAGGAGGATTTTGTCCGGCGGTAGGAAATGTGCTTTCGTGAATACCTGGATATTCTTAGGTTTTTATACAAGGGCATAATCATAAAACACAACAAAACCGAGCCAACCTACACTAAAACGTCGCTATTTCTTTGTGAAAAGCGACGTTTTTTATGGCCCGGACTAAGAAAGGAGGGAAATCTTTTTAAGCTGGCCGGGCCGGGAGGTCTGGCCTTTTTTCATCTCACAAAAAAGGAGGTTAGCAAATGGCCGATGAAAAAGTGAATATGGGCCCGGAGGAAAATAAGGCCCAGGAAACCCTATCCCCGCCCGGCCAGGGTGAGTTGCCCCCGCTGGAGGAAAATAATACACCTGCTGTTTCTGGCGAAGATAAAGCGGCCCCCGATCATGTGGAGCCCGATCCGCCGTCTGCCGACAGGCACACACAGCA
>OMFN01000820.1_pt1 | contig 15162 bp, 14 predicted proteins | sample 1645641 | NCBI WGS metagenome assembly OMFN01 (sample SAMEA103958126, study PRJEB25191) | human gut metagenome
CACCCGACACCACAGCACGCGAACCAAACGAACCGGCAACGGCCATTTCCTCGCGCTTGCTCGCGCGCCAGTTCTCGATCACGATAAACAGCACGCCGTACACAATGAGCGCCAGCGCCACGACGGGAGCATTGTAGAAATGCTCCTCCATCCAGTCGTTAAGCGGCAGACCGATTGCCGCGGCGGGAATGCAGCCGAGCACAATCTTGCCCCACAGCACCCAGGTGTCGCGACGACCCTCCTTGCCTTTGCTGGGAGAAAACGGGTTAAGGTCGTAAAAGAACAAGACGCAGACGGCCAAAATGGCGCCAAGCTGAATCACGACCAGGAACATATTCCAGAACGTCTCGCTCACGTTCATCTTGACGAACTCGTCCACCAAGATCATGTGACCGGTCGACGAAACAGGCAGCCATTCGGTGATGCCCTCGACCAGGCCCATGAAGGCAGATTTTAGAAGCTCAATGATATCCAAAGGGACCCCCTCGTTAGACACCCGCCGATATTGTTCTGCGGACGGTGCGGGCGATGTCCCATTATCAACCGTTGGCGGCGCGCCTGCGCCTACCCTTACCAAAAAACTCGCCCGTTCACAGAATTGCGAGCGGTCAAACCCAAATCCTTGGGTATAACTGCAACAAGATAAAGTGTCCGGCGGCCACGCATCCGCGCCCGCCCGATGCACGAGCCCCACGCCCGTGCGATAGACCAAGGAGGAAACCATGAACGAGGGCTACACCAAGGTATTTGTTTCACTCGACGGTACTGAGCAGCAGGATTTTGTGCTCGCACGCGCCATCAAGGTCGCCGCGAACAACGGCGCCAAGCTGATTATCGGCCACGTTATCGATTCCACGGCACTCGAGAGCGCTGGTTCCTATCCGGTCGATCTGGTCAACGGACTGGAGGAGGCATTTAAGAACTCCATCGCCAAGCAGCTCGAAGAGGCCAAGGCCAATCCCAACATTCCCGAGGTCGAGGTCATGATTCGCGCCGGCCGTATTCGCGAGACGCTCAAGGACGAGATGCTCGACGTGGTTAAGCCCGACCTGGTGCTCTGCGGCGCACGCGGCCTGTCCTCGATCAAGTATGCGCTCCTGGGTTCAATTTCGACGTTCCTGCTGCGCAACACCGACTGCGACATCTTGGTCGTGAAGTAGCGTTGCTCCCACCGGCCGCGGGGCCTGCGGGGTTTCCTAAGGGCACGTCCTCGCCGCTTCGCGGCTGCGGGATGTCGGCTTTGATAACCCCTCCCGGCGTGTCCGGGGCTTCCTGCTGTCTCGGGGCAGCTGTTTTCTGAAATGACTTTGCTGCAACCTTTCCTCGCCTTCGGCGGGCGTGGTAGCCTTTGTCGTTGATTAAACTTTTGTGTAACGAAAGGAAGCATATGGCAGCTGCACAGCCGCTCAAGATTCGCATGGTTGCCGGGCTTGGCAACCCGGGCGATGAGTGGTTTCAAAGCAATCGACGAGCTGGCCCGTCAGGCCGGCGTCACGTACTGGAAAAACCAAGCAGGCGCCGAGGTCGCGCTCATCAACATCAACGACCCCGAGGAAGAGGGCGGCAAGCGCCAGATTGTGCTGGTCAAGCCGCAGTCGTACATGAATACCTCGGGCGGCCCCATCTCCAAGCTCTGCCGCGAGTACAAGATCAAGGCCGAGGAGCTGCTCGTAATCCACGACGAGCTCGATATTCCCGCCGGCGACGTCCGCGTTAAGGTGGGCGGCGGCCACGCCGGTCACAACGGCCTGCGCTCCATCATCGACAAGATGGGCAGCCGCGACTTCAGCCGCATCCGCACCGGCATCGGCAACCCTCCCGGCAAGATGGCCGTCGCCGACTACGTGCTTAAGCAGCTGCGCGCCCGCGAGGCCGAGGATTTCCAGGACACCTGCGCCCGCGCGGCCGACGCCGCCGGCCTGGCGATCGTGCACGGCGTGGTCTATGCCCGCGACCATGTCAACGGCGCCGCCTCCGCCAACGGCAAGCACTAAAACCTACCATTTAGGGACAGGTTTATTTTGTCAGTTTTTACCTGCGGAAACGCCCCAGTTGCGGCATCGCAATAAACCGCGCGCCGCCATACGCACATAGCACCCCAAAGGGGGCCGGCCTCATCACAACCCGAGGCCGGCCCCCTTTGCCGTTTTACCCTCTAAAACTGACCAAAATAAACCTCTCCCCCTTTGGCCGGCCGAAGTAGATAAACCCTTTTCCCACCTGCCAAAGAAACACGTAAGCGACATTGCCATGAGGGTATAATTTGCACCGTATGTCTGCACAACGCCTGTGCACGTACGGTTTTATTCGGGCTACCGTCCATTTCCGTGGAGGCACGGTTCGGCAGCCCTAACAAGAGAGGGGTTCTATGTATAAGATCCTGGAGAAGACGCAGTTCTCGGAGAAGGTGTTCAAGTTCCGCATCGAGGCGCCCGCAATCGCCAAGCATGCGCACGCTGGACAGTTCCTCATGGTTCGCGCCAACGAGACGGGCGAGCGTGTCCCGTTTACCCTGGCCGGCTGGAACGGTGACGAGGGCTGGGTCGAGTTCATCTTCATGGTGATCGGCAAGACCACCGAGATGCTGTCCACCTACGAGGCCGGCGAGTCGCTGCGCGACGTCGTGGGCCCGCTGGGCGTTCCCACCGAGATGGCCGAGGGCCCCTGCGCCGTCATTGGCGGCGGCGTCGGCCTGGCAATTGCCTTCCCGGTCGCCAAGCACCTGGTCGAGACCGGTCACGAGGTGCACGCCATCATGGGCGCCCGCACCAAGGACCTCCTGCTCATGGAGGACCAGTTCCGCGAGCTCCTCGACGAGGACCACATCCACATCACCACTGACGACGGTTCCTACGGCGAGCAGGGCGTTGTTACCGCTCCGCTGGAGCGCCTACTGCAGGACAAGGCCGTGAGCCAGGTCTTCTGCGTCGGCCCCGTTCCGATGATGAAGTTCTCGACCCTCACCGCCCAGAAGTACGACACCCCCATCACCGCGTCCCTCAACCCCATCATGGTTGACGGCACCGGCATGTGCGGCTGCTGCCGCGTCGAGGTGGGCGGCGTGACCAAGTTCGCTTGCGTCGACGGCCCCGACTTCGATGCCACCCTGGTCGACTGGGATGACCTTCGTGCCCGCCAGGCCGCTTACCGTTCCGAAGAGGGCGAGTCCCTCAAGGCCTATGAGGAAAAGAGCTGCGCATGCCACTAGTTAACGGTCGTTTCGTTGCCGATATGAAGTCGCCCCGCACCCCCGATAACGAGGAGCCGGCTGCTGAGCGCGCCTGCGACTTCCGCCCCGTCGACAAGGGCTTCACCGAGGAGATGGCGCTGGCCGAGGCCGAGCGCTGCCTCAACTGCAAGAAGCCGTTCTGTGTTGAGGGCTGCCCCGTCAACATCAACATCCCCCGCTTTATCGAGCAGATCCGCGCGAAGGACTTCGGCGGCGCTCTCGATACCATCCGCGAGGACTCCATGCTTCCCGCCATCTGCGGCCGCGTCTGCCCGCAGGAGAACCAGTGCGAGGGCAAGTGCATCCGTGGCAAGAAGTCCGAGCCCGTGGCCATCGGCCAGCTCGAGCGCTTCCTGGGCGACCGCCCCGAGCTCGCCTCCACGCCCAAGATGGCCCCCAAGAACGGCAAGAAGGTCGCCGTCGTCGGCTCCGGCCCGTCCGGCATCACCTGCGCCGGCGAGCTCGCCCGCAACGGCTTTGACGTCACCGTCTTTGAGGCGTTCTTCACCGGCGGCGGCGTGCTGGTCTACGGCATCCCCGAGTTCCGTCTGCCCAAGGCAGTCGTCAAGCGCGAGATCGACGGCCTGGAGGACATGGGCGTCAAGTTTGAGTACAACTCCGTCGTGGGCAACATGGCCACGGCCGAGGAGCTGTTCGAGCAGGGCTTCGACGCCATCTACGTGGCGACCGGCGCTGGCCTGCCCAAGTTCCTCAACGTCCCCGGCGAGAACCTGCCCAACGTCTTCTTCGCGAACGAGTACCTCACCCGCGTGAACCTGATGAAGGCCAACAAGTTCCCCGAGTACGACACTCCCACCAAACACGGCAAGAACGTCGTCGTCTTTGGTGGCGGCAACGTGGCTATGGACGCCGTCCGTACCGCCAAGCGCCTGGGCGCCGAGCACGCCATCATCGCCTACCGCCGTACCGAGGACGAGATGCCCTGCCGTCGCGCCGAGCTGCACCATGCCAAGGCCGAGGGCGTCGAGGTTCTGCCGCTCGTCTCCCCGCTCGAGTTTGTCGCCGGCGAGGACGGCTCCGTGTGCGCCGTCAAGGTCCAGAAGATGGAGCTCGGCGAGCCCGACGAGTCCGGCCGTCGTCGCCCGGTGCCCATCGAGGGCGCCATCGAGGAGATCCCCTGCGACGTCGCTATTTCGGCTATCGGCACCAACGCCAACCCCTTCGCAAAGAAGATCGGCGGCAAGATGGAGCTCAACAAGTGGGGCTACATCGTCGCCGACGAGGAGACCGGCCAGACCACCGATCCCCGCATCTGGGCCGGCGGCGACATCGTTACCGGTGCCGCTACGGTCATTCTGGCGATGGGCGCCGGCAAGAAGGCCGCCGCTTCCATCACCAAGAGCCTGCTGGGCGAGTAATCACCTGCAGCGCTAGCCATCAAGCGGCAAAGTCCCCGTCGAGCACACGCCCGGCGGGGACTTTTTCTATACCGGCCGGCCGACCACCACAAAGGGGACAGGCATCTTTGTGGTGGTTGGGGACTTGGCCGGCGAACCAATTCCGGCGTTTGTCTCACTCTGTAACAGTTAGACCCTGTTGAGCCTCGTAGTTGTTACAGATCGAGATATTTCTCCAGCCGCCCCCGCTTTGTCTCAATCTGTAACAGTTAGAGGCCAAATTCCTCGCTACGTGTTACAGATCGAGACGTTAGGTTGACGGCTGAACAGTTCATCTCAATCTGTAACACCTGGAGCCGTTTTGGGCAGCTTGGTGTTACAGATTGAGATCTTGCAAAAGCCGAGAATGGGCGTTGTCGCCAAAACCTAACGCTTGCGACGCTTGGTCGCGGCGATGCCGGCCGCGGCAACGGTTGCGCCGGCGATGCCCAAGGCGGCGACCGTCATCGCGGTAGTGTCACCCGTGGTAGCCAGGACAGCATCGCTCTTCTTGGCCTGCGTGGTTTTCTCAACCGTCTTACTCACCGTGGTGGTCGTAGCCGGCTTGGCCGAGGGCTTAGCTTCAGGTTTGGCCTCGGGCTTAGTCTCAGGCTGCGGCGTCGGGTTGGGATCCGGCGTGGGCTGCGGATCGGGAGTAGGCATAGTCTCAGGCGTAAACGTCAGATTGGTGTTCAGCCACAGGGTGTAAATCCAACCGCTCTCGGGATCAACCTCACTTGCCTCGCCCACCTGATAGCCACACTCAACCCCATTGATCTTCAGCTTGGTATTGGGCGTAAAGTAGAAACCACGCGCCGGCTTAAAGTACAGGCCGTAGCGATAGGTCACGCCAGGCTTAAAGGCGTCGATATGGTTGGTGATGTGCTGGTCCCAGAACTCAACGGAATTTACTTCGCTGCCGTCGCTGCCCGTCCAGAACTCGCACTGGAGAATAGAGTCGGAACCCGCCGGAGTACCCGCCGTAAAGACTGGCCTATCGCCCGCCTTAAAGGTGGTCATGGCACCGTTAATCTCAATAAGGTCGATTGCCCGCCACTCATCAATCGGAGCCTCGCACAGCATATTGTCAGCGTTTGGCGCGAAGACGCCGTTGACGGTCTTGATGTGGTGCACCCAATGACCGTTGACGTTCATATTGCAGTCATCGGCCACGGTATTGTCGCCCTTGAGCCTCAGCTCAACGGAGTACATGTAGAACTTTCCCTCTTCGAAGTGGTCAATCTTCTTCATGCCCGGCGTGTACTTCGCGGGGTCGGAATACCAGAAGGCAACGGGTACCGACTCCCCGGATTCCATATTGAGCTCCATTTCCTCCCAGCACTCATAGGCGATCTCATACTTATCGGCATCGGCGGCAGGAATCGTCGCGGTCGCACGCGGCGCCTCGCCGGGCGCATAGTCGGTTTTCACATCGTTGACGTCCAGGTTATGGAGGGCTTCGTTTTCTGACGCAACAAGCGTAATCTTGCGATTGATGGCGTAGCGGAGGTAATAATCGTACCTGGTTTCGTTGAGGATAGTCGAGCTGCCTTCATAGTCAGTTCCGGTATACTCCAGTGCCGCGCCAATATAGAGAGCCTCATTGCGCGTGAGTCGATACGAGCCGCCTGCCGCGCCACCCGTAAAGGTCAGCGTCAGCCTCATGTGATCGCCAACAGGCTCAAAGTGAGCCGTCACGTCGGCCATGGATGCATCCAGAACTTCGACAAGGGTGCCCGAAGCAGCATCGGCCCTGTAGCACTTAACCTCGACGACTTCGCTCGCAAGCGCTTCTGGAATGCCACCCTCAACATCGGGAAAATCATAGGTATACGACTGGCCCTTTTCGAGTGTGACATTGCTCGGAAGCGCGCAGTCCGTGTAGCGGGGAACCACGGTCGTATTGACCCTAACGCCGCTGCCGCCAACAACATCGGTCACACCGCAGGGCATGATGGCGTCATTCGCCGGCGTGGCGGCGTTGTCGCTGGGAGTATTTTGTTCAGCGGGCACCGCATCGTTGGATTCATCGGTGGCGCCAGTCGGGGCCGTCTGCTGAGGCGCAGCGGTGGCTTGCGCCGCCGGAGCAGCATCGGTTGCAGGCGCGGTCGAAGCAGCTGGTGCGGTCGTTGCGGCCGCATCCTCCGCAACCGTCGGCGTCACCGGAGCCGCGGCAACCTCATCCGTCCCAGCGGCGGGATCGGCGCATTCCGTCGCCAGCGCCACGCTCGGCAGCAGCAACTGACCGACCATAAGCGCACACGCGCCGGCGCAAGCTATTTTGGCACCCACACAACGCCAGGTACCGTGAACCAGCGAGCAGGTGGACTCACGTTGAGCTTGCTTGTCGAAGTGACTTGCGTTCATAACGGCCTCCTTGGTCGTAGGGATATACCACCACAAAGGTGCCTGTCCCCTTTGTGGTGGTCCTGTACCACCAAGATGTGTCAAATGACTCCGTATGCCTAGGTTCGTAGATGTGAACCTAGGCCTCTACCTGCGATTTAATTCAATATGATTTCGCCATCGCCACACTCGTCCCGGGAACGCTACAATCGAGGACACGATCATTCGTCCACCCAAAGGACTGTCCTTGAACCTGAGCAAGCCTAAAATTAACGCGCTTTTGGCACTCGCGCTCTTTACCTTCGTCTTCCTTGCCGCCGAGTTTCGCTTCGATATCAATATCGGGCTACTCGCCGGCGCCGAGCGCGTTGTGCTCGCACAGGGCCTTATCCTTGGCGCCAGCGTGATCGGCTTTATCGGATACGCTCCGTTGCTTGATCATGCGCAGCGCAAAGGCCAGCCTCAGGCAGTTGTCAGTGCCGCCGTCCCTATCGCCATCGTGGGCCTGACCCAAATTCAGTTCCCTACGACCCCGCTTGCCCTCGAGATTCTGGGGTGCGTGGCGTTCTTTGGACTCGGCCTGCTGGGCGCCGCCACTCACCACGCCTTTTCGTTGGCATTCCAAGATGATCCCAAGCTCGCCACCGGTGCGGGAGCGGCCTATGCCGCGGGCATCCTGATGCAGTTCGCCGTCAACCTGATTGATTGCGGCGGCATCGTCGAGCTCATCATTCTTGGCGCGGCAACGATCGCCATCTCCGCCCTCAGCGCCACTACCCAAGCGGCAAACGAGGGTCCCAGGTCCGTCATCAATCCCTTTGTCGAACCTTCGCACGCCCTCGCCAAGCAGGCATGTTGGGGCATCGCGCTCGTCATGATTCTTGCCTGCTTGTTCTCGACCCTCGACAACGTGGTCACGCTCTCCAACGCCCACGGCACCATCGCCGTACAGACCTGGCCGCGCCTCTTTTTGGCGGCAAGCGGCCTTGCCGCCGGTCTTATCTTTGACCTTGCCGAGCGCCGATACATGGGACTTGTCATGCTCGGCATCGCCGTACTCTCGACCATTTCCATCCTGGCCGTGGAGGCCGGCGCCGATCCCAACCTGGGCCTTGTCGTCTTTTACCTGAGCTCGGGCTTTTTCGTCACGTTCTTTACTGCCACCTTTACGCAGCTGGCACAGCGCATGCATACGCCCGCGCTGTGGGCTGGCATGGGCCGCGCAGCCAACAACGTGTGCGCATTCACTACGTCGGGCATCTCGCTGGCGCTCGTGACCTCGGATAACGTTGCCCTCATTATGATCGGCGCGCTCATTTTGCTCGTCGCCGCCTGTGCGGCATTCGTGGCAGCCGGCCTGTTCCGCCTGCCCCAAACCGAGCAGGAGCGCGAGCGCGAGCAGCTGGCAGAAGAAGCGCTCGCCGCGCCCACCGTCGAGGAACAGCGCCAGGCCTTCATCGCCAGCCATGCTCTCACCCCGCGCGAAGTCGACGTGCTCATAGCCGTGACTCAGGATGAACGCCCGCTCAAGCAGATCGCCGAGGAGCTTGGAATCTCGATGCGCATGGTGCAGCGCCACCTGAGCTCCATCTACCAAAAGACCGACACGCAAACGCGCGCCGGTCTCACCAAAGCCTTCCCCTCGGCTTAAAACAAAACCATCACAAAGGTGCCTGTCCCCTTTGTGGTGGTTTTGGTCGGTTAGCCTTCGAGCTGAGCCACTTTGTAGCGGTAGGCGGCGGCGATAACGTCTTTACAGCCCTCGCGTCCCAACTTGGCGCGGTTGACGACGATGTCCTTGCCACTCGTCATCTTCCACTTTCCGGCGCTGTAGCGCTTATAGAACGCCTCGCGCGCCTTCTGCTGCTGCTTGACCAGCTTGGCGCCCTTCTTTTTGTTAAGGCCGCGCTTCTTGCGCACGATCTCGACGCGGTCCTCAAAGGGTGCGGTCACCAACACGGCAATGTGGTTGGGGTTGTTACGCAGCAAGTAATCGGACAGACGGCCTTCGATAATGCAGCTCTCGGTCTCGCCCAGATCCAAAATCACCTGGCTCATCTTTTGGAACAACTTGTCCGAGTACGAACGCGCATCGTAGCGGTCGGGCAGAAACGCCATGTTCTCCACAGCCAGACGCTCGTCATAGGCGGCCATCTTATCGAGTGACTCGCCCGCACGCAGCGACGCGCGCACCAGCAGCTCGTTGTCGTACAGTGGAATCCCCAACTCGTTGGCGAGGATGCGTCCGATCTCGTGGCCCTCGGCACCAAAGTCGCGCGCGATGGTAATGACCACAGGACTCTTCTTGTTCTCCAGATCGCTCATCGCGATTCCTTTCTCTATGTGACAAAGGGGCTGTCCCTTTGCCACATTCTACGCTGCCACCATTCGCCTCTGATATGCGCGGACCAGCAGCGAGATACCAAAGTTGAGCACAAAGTACATCGCAAACACCAGGCCGTAGAGCATAAGCACCTGCGACAGATCGATCGCGTGGGCCATCACGACGTTTGCCGTGTACATGAGCTCGGCCACGTTAATGCCCGAAAGATACGAGCTGTCCTTAATGACGGTCGTGCACTGGCTAAACAGCGCCGGAATGATCGTCTTAAACGTCTGCGGCAGAATGATGTAACGCATGGTGGCAAAGAAGCCGAAGCCCTGGCTCTGCGCTGCCTCAAACTGGCCGCGCGGAATCGAGTTGAGGCCGCCGCGCACAATCTCGGCCATAACAGCGCTGGTAAACAGCGTAAAGGCGATGGTCGAAATCACAATGTCCAAACCCTGCACCGTAAAGTAGATAAACAGAATCCACAGCAGGTTCGGCGTGCAACGGAACAGCTCGATATAGGCGCTCACCAAAAAACGGAACGGGCGGGGCGCATAGCTTTTAACGAGCGCCAGCACCGTGCCAAAGATAAGCGAGAAAAAGATCGACAGCGCCGAGACCTCGATTGTCTTAACAAAGCCGCCCCAAATGTAGAGCAGGTTGGTCGCGTTGAAGATTTCCATGCGCTAGGCCTCCTCTACGTTGTCGAGCCCCAGCTCGGCCAGGCTCACGCCGCGCGGACGCTCCTTGGAGCGGCGCTCGAGCCACTGCACCAGCATGGCGAGCGGAAAGCAGATGATGAAGTACATAAGGCAGCAGACGATGTATCCCTGCAGGTAACCGTACAGACTCACAAAGTTGTCGGAACGGTACATAAGGTCGCCGCCGGCCACAAGCGCCAGCACCGACGTGTTCTTGACCAGGTTGAGCGCCTGGTTACACAGCGGCGGCAGAATGATCTTGAACGTCTGGGGCAGCACGATGTACCAGTACGCCTGCGCACGGGTGAAGCCCTGGCTCTGGGCCGCCTCCATCTGACCGCGCGGAACCGCCTCGATACCAGTGCGGATGACCTCCGAAATGTAGGCCGCGTGATACAGGCCCACACCCAAGAAGCCCAGCACGAACGGCGCGATGCGCACCGGCTGGTCGGCACCGGTTATGGCCTGCAAAAACTGCGGACCGGCCATGTACATAAAGAGCACCTGCACGGGCAACGGGGTGTTCTGGTAAAACTCCACGTACACGCGGCTTATGGCGCGCAGCACGCGCGAGCGAGTGGTAGAGAACACGCCCAGCAGCGTACCCAGCACCAGCGACAGCAGCAGGCCGGCAACGACCACCTGCAGCGTCACGCCAAAGCCCTCCCAGAAGGGTCCCATGTTTTGAAATGTCGTCGACCAACGGTCGGCGTCAAATAATCCTTCGAGCATTTGATTCCTTCCTTGGACGATGCGCCTATACAAGACCCCAGGTCTTGACCTCTTGGTCGAGCCAGCCATCGGCCAGGCGATCGCAAATCACCTGATCGACCACGGCCGAAAGGTCGCAGCCCTTCTTGGTCGCCACGCCGTAGCCCTGCTCGCCAAACTTGACCTCGGGCTGCAGCAGCTCAACGGTCTCGTTCATGTAGCCAGCCAGCGTGGAGCGGTCCATGGCAAAGACGTCGATATTGCCGGCGTCGAGCGAACTCTTGATGATGGGGTAGCCACTAAAGGCCCTAAACTCGGGCCTGCAGCTAAAGCCGTTGTCCTTGATCATCTGCTCGATCAGGCCCTGCGTGGTAGCGCCCTGGCTCACGCCGATGACCTTGCCGTCCAGGTCCTCAATCGAGGTAAAGCCCGAACGCTTCTTGACCATGAGTCCCACGTAGTCGGTGCGGTACGGCGTCGAGAAATCCCAGCTCTTCTTGCGCTCGTCGGTGATGGTGTAGGTCGCCGCGACCACGTCGAGTTGACCGTTATCGATCAGCGGGCCGCGCGTCTTGGGCGTTACGTCGGTAAACTCGACAAGCTCCTGGGCACGGGCCTCCTTGTAACTCACGCCAAAGACGGCAGCGGCGATCTGGTAGCACAAATCGACTTCCATGCCCTCAAAGCGGCCCTTGGCGGTGTCGTAATAGCCATAGCCGGGAACGTCCTTCTTAACGCCGGCATTCAGATGGCCACGCGACTTGATGGCCGCAAGCTTGGATCCCTTGTCAGAGCCCTCGCCGCTGGTGGAGTTGCCGCAACCGGCAAGCGCGGTCCCCGTCAGCGCAAGCATGCCGGCGCAAGCCAGCTGCAAAAAGCGGCGGCGCGTCACGGTCGCCCTCGTCATATCCGTCATGTCCATCACCGCGCCTAGTGCAGAATCTTGGACAGAAACTCGCGGCAGCGCGGGTTCTCGGGGTTATCGAAGAAGTGCTCGGGCGTGCCCTCCTCCAGAATGCGGCCGTCCTCCATAAAGATGACGCGGTCGGCCACCTGGCGCGCAAAGCCCATCTCGTGCGTCACGCAGATCATGGTGATGTCCTCCTGCGCGAGCTCAATCATAACGTCCAGGACTTCCTGGACCATTTCGGGGTCGAGCGCCGAGGTCGGCTCGTCAAACAGGATGATGGGCTGCTTGGTGCACAGGGCACGAGCGATGGCGATGCGCTGCTGCTGACCACCCGAGAGATTCTGCGGATACTCGCCGGCCTTATGCGCCATGCCGACGCGCTTGAGCGCGGCGATGGCAATCTCGGTCGCCTCCTCCTTGCTCTTCTTTTGCAGCTTGATGGGCGCGAGCGTCAGGTTGCCGAGCACCGTCATGTTGGGATACAGGTTGAACTGCTGAAACACCATGGAGCTATACTTGCGAGCCATCTCCAGGTGATTCTTTTTGGTGAGCGGCGTACCGTCGATGACGACCTCGCCCGACGTGGGCTCCTCCAGATAATCGACGCAACGGATGAGCGTCGACTTACCCGAGCCGGAAGGCCCGATCATTACGAGCTTCTCGCCGCGCTTGACGGTGAGATTGATATCTTTGAGCACATGCAGGTCGCCAAAGTACTTGTTGAGATGCTTGATCTCGATCATGTCTGCCATGAATGTCCCTTCCCTGCGTTTACACGAGTTGAACTATTGTACGGAAAGAACCACGTTTCCGCAGCCCACACTACATTCCCGTAAAGAACCCGCAACCTTCCACCCACTCATTGGGGACAGCCTTAAATGAGTGGCGCTCATTGGGTACTCATTTAAGCCTGTCCCCAATGAGTGCCCAGCCCAGCAAAAAGGGGCGCGACCGCGATGGTCACGCCCCCTCAACATCAACTATGTACCGCTCGGCCCCTACACGAGTTTGGCACCGACGATCTTTGCTGCTGCCGGCTTATCGAAGTTGCCGCCGGTGGCCTTGCCCAGAGCGCCCATGACCTGGCCCATCTGCTTCTTGGACGTGGCACCCAGCTCGGCGATAACCTGCTCAATCAGGGCCTCGAGCTCCTCGCCCGAAACCTGCGCGGGTAGCAGGCTCTCCAGAATCTTGACTTGCTCGGTCAGGTTGTCGGTACGCTCCTGGTCGGTACCGGCCTTAATGGACATCTCCAGCGTCTCGCTCGTCTGCTTAATCAGACGCTTGATCATGCTGTTGACGTCTTCCTCGGTCACATCGCGGCGCTCGTTGACCTCGATGTTCTTCACTTCGGCCTTGACCTGGCGAATGATAGACAGGCGAACCTTGTCCTTGGCCTTCATGGCCGCGATCATTTCCTTCTGCAGCTCTTCGTTGGTCATCTGCATATCCTCCTCAATAGCGTGGGCGGCACTCACGCGGGCACCGCCCCATGATTACTTAGTCGTCGACGAATCGTCGGTCGAACTCTTGGTGACGCCCTTCAGGCTGACGTTGTACGGCACGTCCTTGGGCATGGGGTTAACGGTGATGTCGGCTTCCTTCTTGTACTGCTCCAGCCACTCGCTGTACGCGGTGCTTGCTGCCTGCGTCTTCACCACGTTGGAGACGTACTTCTTGATGTCCTTGGGCACCTGCTTAATGTCATCGACCTGATTATCGACATGGAAGTAGTCGGTGCACTTGATGATGTGATAGCCATAGGTCGACTCGACGACGTCGCTCACATCACCCTTGTTGAGTCCCTCGAGCGCCGCCTGGTAGCTGTCGACGAAGGTGGTGAGCTTGTCCCAGCCCACGTCGCCCTTCTTCTCCTTGGAGCCGGTGTCGTCGGAATACTGCTCCACGGCGTCCTCAAAGCTCAGCTCGCCGGAGTTGATCTTGTCCAGGCACTCCTGCGCCTTGGCCTTGGCGGCGGCTTTGTCCTCGTCAGATGCGTCGGAAGCGACCTTGATCAGGATATTCGACGAACGACGGGCATCGTTGTAGTTGGACAGGTTCTCATTGATGTAATCGACAATCTCGCTGTCCTTGGGCTTGCTGGTGGGTGCCACGGCATCCTTGAGCTTCTGCTGCGCCAGGCTCTCCTTGAGCGAGTCCTTGTAGGTGTCCTCGGTGTAGCCATAGGTCTTAAGCGTCTTCTTAAAGGCCTTGGCGCCGCCGGCACTCTTGCAGGCGTCCTTCCAGGCCTTCTCTACCTCCTCGTCCGAGACGGTCACGCCGTTTTCCTTCTGCGCCTGCTGAAGCAGGATCTGCTGCGTGTAGGAGTCGATGAGCTGCTTGCGGTACTTCTTGGGCGTGAGGTCGTTGTCGACCAGGTACTGTGCCCAGTCCTTGTCCTTGGTGTAGCCGTAGGACGTGCGCATGCTCATGATCTGCTTGGTCACGGTGTCCTCGGTGAGGTTGGTGCCGTTGATAGTGGCAGCCACACCACCAGTGAGCTTATAGCCCGAGCTGGCGCTTTCGGTCTGCGACATCAGGCCGGAGCACGCCATGGCCGAGACGGAAAGCAGCATCGCCAGCACGCCGATGACCACCAGGACAATTTTGACGGTCTTGGACACATAGGTCTTGCGCTGCTTCTTGCGAGAGCTGGAGGCGGCGCGGGACCGTTGCTCGGGCGTCGGCGCGACCTCGGGGTTCTTTTTCTTGTTTGCCATGTTTGGCCTTTCGCATCACGAATCGAACAAACGCCATTGTGTCACAACGCAGCCCCCGCGGCACACTTGGTGCATGGGGGACAGGTTAATCTGCACCATTTTGGTGCAAAGGGGACAGACCCGGCAGTTAGGGACGTTCCTTTTGGCAGTTAGGGACGTTCCTTTTCTGCCGGCAGCTAGGGACAGCCCCCAGTGCCGACTTTAGAAGTGGCGGCGGATGGCGTCGACCATGCCCTGCGGCGTGGTTTGGCCGAGTACATCGGCTGCAGCGTCGGCGTCCATAAAGATATTCATAAGCGCTTGCAGGGCCTCGACCTGGCCGCCCGGCTCAGCAATGCCCAAATTGATGATGATCTGCGCCGGCACCGGGGCGCCCATGCCCGCCATCGCGTTAAACGTCACGGGTGCGGCGGGCTTTACCACCGCGATATAGGGCTTAGCCACAAATCCGGGATCAGTATGCGGGATGGCGATATTGGCCGCCGGCATGGCAAGGCCCGTGGGATAGGCGTCCTCGCGCGTGCGGACGGCGTCGAGCCAACCGGGCGCAATGTAGCCGCGCGGGGCAAGCTCGCCCTCGAGCCGCGCAAACACCTCGCCCGGTGACACGCACTCCCAATCAAAAAACACCAGCTCAGGCGTAAACAATGCTTCGTTATCCGCCATGGGCCCACCTCTCTCACCTTGTCACCTGCGACGTTCTTTAACGACTAGTCATTGAAGAGCGTCGCAGGTGATTACCTAAAACAAAGGATGGCCACTTGCGCCTTGGCGCCAATGACCACCCTGACTACTCGGCTAAATTGTACTGTGCGCCAC
>OMFN01000822.1_pt1 | contig 15154 bp, 14 predicted proteins | sample 1645641 | NCBI WGS metagenome assembly OMFN01 (sample SAMEA103958126, study PRJEB25191) | human gut metagenome
CCATATCAAAGTAGAGACAAAAGACCCGGATCTGTATCCGAAATTTACGAGTCAGTATACCGATCAGACGGTAGCTGCAAACAGTGTAATTGTCGTATGCGGCGATAAGAGCAAGGTGGTCAGCAACAGTGATATGTGGGAGACTTCCACAAACTATCAGACCTATCAGACACAGACAACCGGCTTTGACGGCGAGGGTCAGATTACCAGCGCCATCACGTATGTGACGAGTGAAAACAACCCGAAGGTTTACTGGGTAACCGGCCACGGCGAGGCTTCTGAGAGCGATCTCTCTACAAACTTTAGTGATGCCGTTAATAAAAACAATGTGGAAATCAGTGATCTTGCCCTGATGACAGACGATATCCCGGAGGATGCCGAGGAGCTTGTGATTATGTCCCCGACCACCGATTTCTCCGAGGATGAGGCAAATAAAGTCATTACCTACCTGGAAAACGGCGGAAAGCTTCTGATGTTCACCAGCTATACCGGAACGGATATGCCAAATCTGGATTCCATACTGGAGAACTACGGCGTGAAACGCTCCAGCGGAATTGTTGTAGAGACCGATTCCCAGCATTATTATCCGCAGATGCCGTATTATCTGCTGCCGAACATTCAGAGTGATGACATTACAACCGAAGTAAAGAGTAATTACATTCTGATGCCGGTTGCACAGGCAATTCAGAAGCTCGATTCTTATCGTGATACCATTACGATCAAGAGCCTTCTGACGACCACCGAGGACGCTTATATTGAAAATGATCCGGAGAACAGCACCTGGTCGAAGAGCGCAGACAGTGAGACGGGCGCATTTGACCTTGGTGTTTCCATCACAGAGACCGTAGATGATAAAGAGACACAGATCATTTATTTCTCGAGTGCATCGATGCTGAGCAGCCAGATTGACCAGGCAATCAGCGGTGCGAACTCGAAGCTGGCAGCGACTGCACTGACCTCCATGTGTGATGTGGAGCAGACCGTTGTTATTCCAAGCAAGAGCACAAGCTATACAAACCTGGTATTTACCCAGGGGGCAGTTAACACCTGGTCTATTATTACCATTGCGGGAATTCCGCTGGTACTTGTTGTGATTGGCGTGATGATCTGGATGAAGAGGAGAAAACAGTGATGAAGAAAAAAGGAAAGATGGCGGCCTGCCTGATCCTTTTGGTACTGCTTCTTGCCGTACTGGTGGTGCTGACGAAGAAAAACAGCACCGCCGATGCGGACAGCGGCAGTTCGAATTCTGGTGCAGACGCCGAAAAAGTGGTTGATTTTTCAAAAGATGATGTAACAGCGCTTTCGTTCCAGATCAACGGAGAGACGGTGTCCTTTACGAAAACAGCAGGAGACGATGATACCGATATCTGGACATACGATCAGGAGGATGGATTCCCACTGGATGAGGGCAAGATAACGAACGTTTTAAGCTCTCTTAGCAGCATGACAGCAGAAAGAGTCATTGAAGGCGATGAAATCGATTCTATGGCCGATTTTGGGCTCGAGACGCCGTCTCAGGAGGTTGTAGTGACTGCGGGAGACGAGAAAACGACGATTCATGTCGGAGATAAGAACAGCTCGAGCAGATACTATATTTATCTGAACGATGATACGAGTAAGGTTTATCTGGTAAGCACATCGCTTGGAACGATGTTCCCGTCCGATATGATGGAGTGGGCGACAACGGAATCCATGCCATCTGTGACGGCGGAAAACATTACAAAGCTGCAGGTGGAGGGTGAGAACGGATATACGCTGACAAAAGAAGTAAGCGCTGCTGATTCGGCACTCCAGACGGATGAATGGCAGGTTGTGGACGCAGATGGAGCGGCACATGGCGGTGATGCGGATTCGATCGGCACCATGACAAGTGCAGTGGCATCTCTTAGCTTTGGAGATCTTGTTACGTACAACGCATCGGATCTTTCCCAGTACGGACTGGATCAGCCAAAGACGACGATTCGCGTGCATTACACGGAAGAGCAGGAGGTTGAGGCTGACGATACAACAACGGCAGATACTTCTTCGGATTCCACAACAGATTCTGCATCAAGCGACAGCACTGCAACGAGCTCTTCTTCCGAAACGACAACCGTTACGGTGGAGAAAGATCTGGTATTGTATGTCGGCAATGCAAATGAGGACGGCGGTTCTTATTACGTGAAGCTGGACGGCTCGAATGAAGTTCATCTGATGACGGCTTCGAACGTTGAAACCTTCACCGGAAAGAAGGCATCTGATTTTTGGAACATGTATATCGGCATGGAAAATGTATCGGATCTGACGAGTCTTGATATTACGTATAACGGCGAGACGAAGACGTATGTACGCCATGTGGAAGAGAAAAAGGATGACGACAGCGATTCCACAACACAGGAAATCAGTTACACCTGCGGCGATGAAACGATTGATAAATCAACGTTTACCACATTCTATTCTTCACTCATTGGCCTGAAGGCGCAGACGAAGGATGAGAGCCTCGTACAGGCCAAGGATGCCGAGTTTACCGCTGTCTTCCATATGACAGACGGCGACCTGACATTCGCTTACAGCCCGTATGATTCGAGCTTCTATTACACGGTAGATGAGGACGGAGTGCCGTCTCTTGTGAATAAAAATAATGTGAAGACCATGCTGGAAAATTATGGGAAACTGCTTGCGGCAAAGACGGAGGATGACAGTTCTTCGGATTCGGCGGAATAAAGAGTCATTAAAGGCTGGTTAAAATTGAAAACGGAGGATTTACTGAGAGTGAAAAATCAGTAAATCTTCCGTTTTTTTATGGGAAAATGAAAGCGGAAGAAGTATAATGGGAGTATAACAAAGACGGTGGATGGGGGGGTGAAAGGATGAAAAGGGTTTGTTTGACAGTATTGTGTATTCTGCTGGTGGGCTGCGGTAATGCAGAAACGGCGGAAACAGAGGAGAAAATGCGGTTTGAAAATCTGGATCCGGCAAAGGTAAATATGCAGTACGGAGGGTTGAAGGAGTGGGATCGGTTTTATAATAGCTTTTATGAGCAGAAAGAGGGAAGCGATCTCATTGTTCTGGGAACGGTAGAGGATTATAGCTGTTTTGCCGGGGGAATTGAGATTGCAACCGATATTTCACTGCGGGTGGATGACGTTTTGAAAGGTGATATGGAAGCCGGAGAACATATTACGGTTCGAAAGCTGGGCGGAGCAGTTACGGTGGAAGAGTATCTGCAGTCCATGGAGGATGCGGGAATTACGTACTGGAACGCAGAGGAGCTGAAAGCGGAGTATTCGGAGGAGGAACGGCGGGAGAACTATATACAGATCAGCTTCTGCGACCTTGATCCGGTGATCGGGCAGAAATCCTTGTATTTTCTGGAGAAAGATGCGGAAAAGGAGCTTTATTACCGGCTTTGCGACGGGTTTGGACAGTATGTAGAGACTGCGTCGGGTGAATATGTAAATGCGTATGAGATTGCAGATGAGAAAAGAAATGCGGATGAGCCAATGATGCTTGCACTGGGAGAAACGGTGGAATTTGACCCGGATGCAGCGCCGGGGGAGAGAATTAATATTTATACGATGGATGAAATAAAAGAGGGAATGGAAACGCATACAGCGCCGCCAACGGATTATCCGGGCGCAGAGGAAGATGCGTTGGAAATGGACTGTGAGCCGGGTTAAAAATGGAAAAACGGAGGATTTACTGACATGGAAATATCAGTAAATCCTCCGCTTTTTTGTCTCATTTTTTTGCTCGAGGCCGGGAGCAGAAGGGGGTATTACTGTACCGGTGCGAAGAAGATCTGGATCTGGTCTAAGAGGGCCTGTGGGGCCTCCATCTGCGGCATGTGCTTTGTTTTCGGCAGGATCTGGGTTTCGATGGAAGTGTTGAGTGCCGTGTACAGCGCAAAGGTTTCTGCGATGCCCGGCTCTTCCTCGCCGCCGATGAGGAAGATGCTGTTGTCAATGTGCTTTAAGGCGTGGCCGATGTTGAGGTTCACGTAATTGCCCGCAAGGCTTGCAAAAAGGTACTTTCCGGCGCTGTTCTGGAGGTGTGCGGACTCGTAGAAGGCGTCTACGTCCTCCGGTGAGCGGTGAAATGGGTTGTGATAATAGCTCTCGGTGAATAAAAGCTCGATGTTGGAGCGGCCGGTGAGCGTGTGGTACAGCAGCGTGCCGACAAGCGGGAGCTCAATCATGCGTTTCAGGAAGCGGCTGCGTTTATCCGGAATTTTGTTGAGCTTGGCAAGGTCGGTCGGGTTGATCATCATGATTCGGCCGAAGCATTTCGGGGCTGTATTGCAGGCGGTTACGACGAAAGAACCGGATAAACCGGATGCAATTACGTCGGTTGGACATCCGATGACCTGCTTGATGAAGGTGACGATGAGCTGTACGTATAAAAAGTTTGTGTACGTGATCGCCGGCTTGTCGGAACGGCCGCAGCCGAGAAGATCGAGTGTGTAGACGGTGTGATCCTTTGCGAGAGTATCCTCAATATACTGCCATTCGCGGCCGCTGGAGGCACAATGTAAGTCATGAAGTAAGAGCATCGGGGTTCCGGTGCCTTTTTTTGTGTAAAAAATATCGCCGAACTGCCAGGAAAAGATCTCTTTTTCAGCCGAGGCGAGCAGGTTTTTCCGTACGGCGGCGGTATCGAGCGTTTTATTCAGAAAGTAAATCGCTGCGCCGGACATCGTGGTGAGGACACTCAAGGTGACCAGTTTTTTGCTGTGTTTCATATGATAAAACTCCTTTCAGGGGTCTCCCGGAGGGGAGGAATCGGTTCGAAACGTTGTGTTGAGCTTATTATAAGCGAAAAAAGGGAAAGATACAATGCAAAAATTAAGGGAAAAATGAGAAAAAGAGACGAAAATAAGACGCAATTTGACGAAAAGCGTAGACAATTCCAGGAGAACTACGTTATGTCAACTACTGGCGAATGGCATATTTAAATAGTTTACATAACTGCAAAAAACAGAGAAAAAATGATGCAATAATACACATAAAAGCATGAAAACGGCACTATGGGATAAAATCCTTCCAGATTGGTAAAAATCCATGAAAAAATGGTCCCAAAATGCGTTTAGTAAATGGTTTGGAAAATCCGAAAAAACGAATGTAAAAGTTCAATTCATACGAAAATATAAAAATATAATTAAATAATTTAATAAAAGAAAGAAAACAGAGACGAAAAACCGCGTGAAACGCGCGAAAATACAGGAAAAATGTAGAAAAGACGGAGAAAATCAAAAATAAAATAGAAAATACGATTGTTTTAAAAATAAGAGAGGTGAAAAATGAGAGTGATTTTCGAAAAGCTGGGAAGCAAATCGCTTCTCACTGATCGCCGAAGACCGAAAATCGTAAAAAACGATGTTTCACGTGAAACATTTTGAGAGACGTGAAACGTGAAAAATGAGACGGGGAAAGTGACATAAGTAGAAACGAAAAAATGAAGGACGATCTAAAAAAATGGCAAAAAGAGGGTGTAAAACGATGGAAGAGGCGGAAAAAGCAAAAAAGATAAAAATGAGTTGAGAAAAGGCAAAAAACGACTGAAAAGGGGAAAATGTAGTATAGACATGGGCGAAAAGAATAAAAACGGGAGGGAGAGGCAGTGAAAGGCAGTGAAAGGCAAGAAAATGGTGTGAAATGGCGATGAGGGATAAAAAACGGAGAGAAGAAATAAAAAATGTTGATAAAAGAGAAAAAGTGAGATTGTTTACAAAAAAAGAGAAAGGTAAGCCAGAAAGATGGAAAAGAGGATAAAAGACGTGGGAGCGAGAGAAAAATATTAAAACCATAAAAACAGAAAAATTATAGTGAAATCAAATAAATCGATAAAAAACAGAAAATGTGCAGCTTGGCCTGTAAAATAAAAAAATCAAAGAAAAACCGCCCGAAAAGAGAAAAACTGGAGAAAAAATGAAAAAGAGGATGTCTCACGGATTATGCCTCTTACTGATGAAAATAAAGAGAAAAATGCTGAAAATTTGAAAAAAGCGAGGAAGAACGATGAAAAAACAGAGCCCTGGTGAATAAAAATACATTTTATATACAAAAGAGACATTTACGATCACCGAACAACCATAAACAGTTTTAATTCCTGATCTATGCATCAATAATATCCTGATAAGTTGATTTTTTCTTCCTAATCACCTGAGATTTCCTTGAAAAAGAGCATCACACGATTAAAATAACGTTTCCAGTATATTTATACCTCAAAAACGTCAAAAATTAAAATGTTTCACGTGAAACATTTTATAAAAACTGTGTGAAACAGAAAAAAATGTTCTGACATTGCAGAATTACTTGGAAACCATCAAAAAATGCAAAATCATCGCTGAAAAAATTCCAAAAAACCTTTAAACAGCGTAAAAATCGAGAAAAATTATTGTAAAACAGTGCTTTTCAAAATGTTTCACGTGAAACATCGCCAAAAATCTCCAATTTTCTTATGTTTCAAACCGCCTAATCATGCAAAAATGCAGAAAATGTTTCACGTGAAACATTTCCAGTAGTAAAATCCGGCGTAGTATGATAAAATATCTTTGTCCCAAATTGGGGCAATTTTGAGATAGAATCTGAAGAATTCCTCAGATAGACTGGCATAGAAAAGGAGATTTTTCCTATCTATATGCCAAAACACCTGCCGCATGAATCATTTTTTTGAAAGAAGTGCCGGCAGGTCATTTCCTGTAAAAAGGAAAAACTGCAAATGGAAAACAAAAAGATGAAAGGAGGCAATACATATTTTGGGAAGAACAATTGCAATTGCAAACCAGAAAGGCGGCGTAGGTAAATCTACCACCGCAATTAACCTTTCTTCCTGTTTAGGAGAAATGGGACAAAAAGTTCTGACCATTGATATGGACCCGCAGGGAAATACCACCAGCGGAATGGGAGTAGAGAAAAATGAAGTGGAAAATACCATCTATGAGCTGCTTCTTGGAGAGTCAAAACTGGAGGACTGCATCATTCCTCTGAATTTTGACAATCTTTCCCTTATCCCTTCCAATGTCAATCTGGCCGGAGCGGAGATCGAGCTGATCGGGGTGGAAGACAAAGAATTCATCCTGAAAAACGCAATTGATCAGGTCCGCGATCAGTACGACTTCATTATTATTGACTGTCCGCCATCCTTAAATATGCTGACAATCAACGCGATGACCACCGCGGACACCGTTCTGGTGCCGATTCAGTGTGAATATTACGCACTGGAGGGCTTATCCCAGCTTATGCACACGATTGAGCTGGTGCAGGAGCGTCTGAATCCGGAACTGGAGATGGAAGGCGTTGTCTTTACCATGTACGATGCGAGAACGAATCTTTCTCTGCAGGTAGTAGAAAACGTAAAAGACAGCCTGGATCAGAATATCTACAAAACCATTATTCCGAGAAATGTCCGCCTTGCGGAGGCACCGAGCTACGGTATGCCGATCAACTATTACGACAAGCGGTCCACCGGTGCAGAGAGCTACCGTCTCCTGGCAGACGAAGTGATTCACAGGGGGGATGAAGAGTAATGGCGGCAAGAAGAGGAGGATTAGGGAAAGGCCTGGATTCACTGATTTCACCAGGACTCCCATCTAAAGCAGAAGCAAAAGAGAAAAAGGCAAAACCGGAAATTAAGGTTGTCGAGAAGGTTGTTGAAAAAGTTGTTGAAAAACCGATCGAGATGAAACTGAAAATCTCTGATATCGAGCCGAACCGGGAACAGCCGAGAAAGTCTTTTGACGAGGATGGCCTCATCGAGCTCTCGGAATCCATCAAACAGTTCGGTATCCTGCAGCCGATTCTGGTACAGAAAAAGGATGACTACTACGAGATCATCGCCGGAGAGAGAAGATGGAGAGCGGCAAAACTTGCCGGTGTCAAAGAAGTTCCGGTGATTATCAAGGACTTTACCGAGCAGGAAGTCGTAGAGATTTCTTTGATTGAAAATATTCAGAGAGAATCCCTGAATCCAATTGAGGAGGCACACGCATACAAACGCCTGATGGAAGAGTTCCATCTTCGCCAGGACGAAATCGCAGAGCGGGTTTCCAAGAGCAGAACGGCGGTTACGAACTCGATGCGTCTCTTAAAGCTGGATGACAGAGTACAGCAGATGGTTGTCGATGAAATGCTGACAACGGGTCATGTACGGACACTGCTGGCACTGGAGGACAAGGAACTCCAGTACAATACGGCCATGAAAATCTTCGATGAAAAGCTCAGCGTCCGTGAAACGGAGCGCCTGGTCAAAGAGATCTTAAATCCAAAGGTGAAGAAAGAAAAGAAAGTCAACCTGGAAGAGGAAGCCATCTACGAGGGACTGGAAGAGAAAATCAAGAGTATCATCGGTACCAAGGTTTCCATTCACCGCGGGGCAAAGCACAAAGGAAAGATCGAGATCGAGTATTATTCCCAGGAAGAGCTCGAGAGAATCATGGATCTGTTTGAATCAATACAGTAAGAGGTAGAATAATGAGCGATTTATTTAGTAAGGTAGGAATTGACCTTGGCGTTGTTGTACTTCTTCTGATTGTACTGATTATCGTGATGATGATTATGACGGTCAGCATGTCGCTGCGTCTGAGCAGACTGAACCAGAAGTACAGAAGCTTTATGAAGGGAAAAGACGCCCAGTCACTCGAAAAGCTGTTTCATCAGCGGTTCAAGGAAATTGACAAACTGAACAAGCAGAATGAGCTGACGAAAAAGAATCTTGCGGATCTGAAAAAGATCCAGGGCATGACGCTGAACAAATACGGAATCGTAAAATATGATGCGTTTGACGATGTGGGCGGAAAGATGAGTTTTGCGCTGGCAATGCTCGACAAAGAAAACACAGGTTTTATCCTGAATGCAATCCACAGCCGTGACAACTGCTTTTTATATCTGAAAGAGATCGTAAAAGGCGAGTCCTATATCATGCTGAGCGCCGAGGAAATCGACGCGCTGCGCCAGGCAATTACGATGAATTCGATCGATCTGATGTAAAAGCGGACCGCAGAAAAACAGCATGAAAGAACGCTTGAAAAAATGCATATACTGTTATATGATGGTACTGGAACGCGCCAAACCCGCATAAATGCTGGAAAAACGGCAGTGGTTCCGGGCTGGAAAGAACAAAAAGAATCCCGCCAAAATGAGGGGATAAGATCTACTAGGAGGAAATTATGTTAGACATTAAGTTTTTAAGAGAAAACCCGGAAGTTGTAAAACAGAATATCCGAAATAAATTCCAGGATCAGAAACTGGAGCTGGTTGATAAAGTCATTGAGCTGGATAAAGAAAACCGTGACATCAAACAGGAAGTAGAAGCACTTCGTGCAAAAAGAAACAAAATCTCCAAACAGATCGGCGCACTGATGGGCCAGGGCAAGAGAGAAGAGGCTGAGGAAGTAAAGAAACAGGTAGCTGTTGACGGTTCCCGCATCGAGGCTCTTTCTGCAAGAGAAAAAGAAGTAGAAGAAGAAATCAAGAAGATCATGATGGTGATCCCGAACATCATCGATCCTTCCGTACCGATCGGAAAAGATGACAGCGAGAACGTAGAAGCAGAGCGCTTCGGCGAGCCGGTTGTACCGGATTTTGAAATCCCGTATCACACCGACATTATGGAGTCCTTCGACGGAATCGATCTGGATGCAGCAAGAGAAGTTGCAGGAAACGGATTCTATTATCTGATGGGCGACATTGCACGCCTCCACTCTGCCATCCTTTCTTATGCAAGAGATTTCATGATCGACCGAGGATTTACCTACTGCGTACCGCCTTTCATGATCCACGGCAACGTCGTAAACGGTGTTATGAGCTTCGCTGAGATGGAGTCCATGATGTACAAAATCGAGGGCGAGGATCTGTACCTGATCGGAACCAGCGAGCACTCCATGATCGGTAAATTCATCGACAGCATCATCCCGGAGGAGAAACTGCCTCTGACCCTGACCAGCTACTCTCCGTGCTTCCGTAAAGAAAAAGGAGCACACGGCATCGAGGAGCGTGGTGTTTATCGTATCCACCAGTTCGAGAAACAGGAGATGGTTGTTGTCTGCAAACCGGAAGACAGCATGATGTGGTATGACAAACTGTGGAAGAACACCGTAGACCTGTTCCGTTCCATGGATATCCCGGTTCGTACTCTGGAGTGCTGCTCCGGTGACCTGGCTGACCTGAAAGTAAAATCTGTCGATGTTGAGGCATGGTCTCCGCGTCAGAAGAAATACTTCGAGGTAGGAAGCTGCTCCAACCTTGGTGATGCACAGGCAAGACGTCTGAAAATCCGTGTCAACGGCGAGGACGGAAAGAAATACCTGGCACATACCCTGAACAACACCGTAGTTGCTCCGCCGCGTATGCTGATCGCATTCCTGGAGAACAACGTAAATGAGGACGGAAGCGTCAATGTACCGAAGGCATTACAGCCGTACATGGGCGGAAAAGAGAAACTGGTTCCGAAACACTAATCGCATAAGAAATACAAAGGAATGAGAGGAGGTGTTCTTATGCACGCTTACCTGAAAACCATTGGATTTTCAAAGATCAAGACGACGAAGGAACTCCAGGAGATTCTTCGTGATGTAGTAGAAAACTACGACCGTAAAAAGATTGTGGAAACAGAAGAACACCACCTTTTTGCTGAATTTTCGAAAGAATATGCATATGACTGTGGTATCACGGTCTGTGGGGAAATTGATGAGAACAACCGTTTCCAGATGGAATATTATTATCCCTATTTCGAGGGCGGGCAGATCAGCTCCTACGAGGAGGTATCGGTGGAGCGCCACGTCGATAAAGAATCGTTTGCAGGCGCCTGCGACGATATGCGGCTTGGCATCACGATGATCTTTTATCTGACGCATGCAGCGGAATATCTTGAGATGAAACAGAAATGCGCTGCAGCCGCTTCCGCTCCCGCTTTCTGTCTCCGGTCTTGCAGCGGAAGGAACAATTCTGCTTCCGATCCAGAAAGACCCGGAACAGGTCGAGAAGGAGCGCCGCAGCACGCAGCAGAAGAATTCACTGATCTCGGCTGCCAGAAACGGGGATGAGGATGCGATGGAAAGTCTCACCATGGACGATATTGACACATATGCCATGATTTCCCAGCGTCTGACGAAGGAAGATGTCTTTTCTATTGTAGATAGCTTTTTCATGCCGAGCGGTCTCGAATGTGACCAGTACAGCGTGATGGGTGAAATTACGGAGATGAATACAACGAAGAACGCGGTAACGGGCGAGCGGGTGTATGAGCTCGGCCTCGTCTGCAACGATGTGCCGATAGACATCTGTATCAACGAAAAGGATTTATTTGGAGTACCGGAAGTGGGAAGACGTTTCAAAGGCCAGATCTGGCTGCAGGGAATGCTGGAACATCTGTAAGGGAAAAATAAAAAGAGCGAGGACGGAAAAAGAGAAAATTCAGTCCTCGTTCTTTTTTTGCAGATTTTTATAGCGATAAACGGATGTTTACTGGTTCTGCACCAGATTCAGATGCTTACGCACCCGCTCGATCAGCATTTCAAGAGCAACGGTGTTCTGTCCGCCCTCCGGGATGATCACGTCGGCACGGCGCTTGCTCGGCTCTACGAACTGCTCGTGCATCGGTTTTACGGTCGTCAGGTACTGCGTTACAACGCTGTCCAGGGAACGGCCGCGCTCTTTTACATCGCGCAGGATCCGGCGGAGAATCCGCACGTCCGCATCGGTATCGACAAAGACTTTGATGTCCATCAGATCGCAGAGATCCTTCTCAACGAAGAGGAGAATGCCCTCGAGCACGATAACCGGGGCAGGATGGACCAGAATCGTTTTATCCGAGCGGTTATGCATGGCATAATCGTAAACCGGCATCTCGATGGATTTTCCGGCTTTCAGCTCGAGAATGTGCTGGCATAACAGGTCGGTATCAAAGGCATCGGGATGATCGTAATTTAATTTGGCACGCTCCTCAAAAGGAATATCGTCATGGCGTTTGTAATAGTTGTCATGGCGCAGAATGCTCACTTCATCGCGTCCAAAACTTTCTACCAGCTTATCTGCCAGTGTCGTTTTTCCACTGCCGGTTCCTCCGGCAATTCCTATCAGTATCGTATCCATAAGAAACTCCTTTTTATCCGATGATAGCCAGTGTTGCGCTTGTTCCGAGACGGCTTGCGCCGGCATCTACCATAGCCTGTGCCTCGTCTGCGTTGTGGATTCCGCCGGAAGCTTTTACGCCCGTATCCGGGCCTACGGTCTTTCTCATCAGGGCAACATCAGCCGCTTTTGCACCGCCGGTAGAAAATCCGGTGGAGGTTTTTACGAAGTCAGCGCCGGCTTCTTTTGCGAGCTCGCACGCTTTTACTTTCTCTTCATCGGTTAAAAGGCAGGTCTCGATGATGACTTTCAGAACGATATCCTTGCCGCATACCTCTTTTAAGGTCTGGATATCGGAGCGTACAAAGTCGTATTTGCCGTCTTTGAGTGCTCCGACGTTGATGACCATATCAACCTCCTGTGCACCGTCTTCGATGGCTGCACGGGTCTCAAACGCTTTTACACGGGTATCGGACATGCCCAGAGGGAAGCCGACAACGGTGCAGACTTTGACGTCAGATCCTTTGAGCTTTTCAGCAACGAATTTGGTGTAGTACTGGTTGACGCAGACAGAAGCAAAATCATGTGCAAGTGCCTCGTCGCAGATCTTTGCAACCTGTGCTTCGGTTGCGTCTGCTTTTAAGATAGTGTGGTCAAATAATTTGGTGTTCAGCATAATTTTTTCCTTTCTTTGATGAAAAATAAATTAGAATGATAGAGAAAAGGCAGAGCCGAAAAAACACAGTTCGGATTTAACGGTTCTGCCTTTAAAAATTGTAACTATTCAGAGCCACATCTCGATTCCGCTGCGCTGCATCTCGATGTGGCTTCTCGCCATATAAAATTTCAAGAAGAACTGTTCGTTCATGCGAGCATGACTCACAGTTCTTCTTGAAATTTTGCATGGCTCTGAATAATTGCAAAAAGAAAGACCGGCAGGGGAGCTACCGGTCTTTCAAGGGGAGTATAAATAATTAATAAGGGGTTATTAATTGTAAAAAAATTTATGAAGGGTAAATTCTTTTACAAAATTGATTATAATACAGATAACGGGAAAAAGCAACATCGAAATTCAAAAGTTGGAAAAAATTACCACAATTTGGAAAGCAGTGGTCCGAAAGCAGGAAAAACACGGTATTTTTGGGCTTGCATTCCCCACTTTGGAACAGATACCGTGGAAAAACAGGGTTCTGGATGCATAATCTGCGCGGAAAAAGCGATACTAAAGGATGTCGCAGGACAAAAAAACATTCAGGAGGAAACAAGATTATGACCAGAAACAGCAAAAATGAATACAGCAAAAACGAGTACAGCAAAAACGGATACGAGAAAAGCGAATACAGCAAAAACCAGAAGAACAGCAGAGACTGCAATCATGTGAAAGACCGTGAGATGTCATCCTACGGTCAGCAGAACCGGGAGCAGGACGAGAAGGATGAGTATGAAAAATACTAAGTAAACCTTGGGATTCCGGCAGAAAAAGCCGGCGGAGGGTCCCATACGGACTCTGCCGCCGGTTTCTGCATACATATAAAACAGGAGAGAAAGTCAGATCCGGAGAGGGGGACCAGGATATGGCAGGCATGACACTGCTGGCGGCAGACCAGCTGGACTGGTACGTGGGAAAACCGTGGGCGATGATCATCGATGTGCGGAACCGGCGGGAATACGAAAAAGGGCATGTGAAAGGAGCGGTGAATCTTCCCTATGACCATCTGCTCGAACGGGTCTGTCTGCCGCGGGACAAAATTCTTGTGATCTGCTGTGAGCGGGGTGCCGCGAGCATGGCGGAGGGAAAGCGGCTGGCGGAGAACGGATACGAGGTCAAAACGGTCATCGGCGGAATGCATGCATACCGCGGACGATATCTGGTGGCGGGAGAAGAACTGTAAGGGGGCGGCAATCCAACATTTCTTCTTGTCAAGCGGGAAAAGATACGGTAAGATGAAACAGAAAACAATACAAAACCAAACCACAAAACGAAAGAGAGATCACGATATGAAATACATGTTTGCATCTGATATTCACGGTTCTGCCTATTACTGCAGAAAAATGCTGGAGGCGTTTCAGGAAGAGAAGGAAGAGCGTCTGGTTCTGCTTGGAGATATTTTATACCACGTGCGCGGAAACTGCGACGCAGAAGTAGATCAGATGGTACTGGAGTTCCCGGTGCTGGCAGATTACGGCATCCTGATCGAGGGAGGCCATACCTTCTAGATGAGCCATGGCCACATCTACAATGAGCAGAATCTGCCGCCGCTGATGGATGGAGATATCTTCCTGTACGGCCATACCCACGTCCTGCGTGCCGAGAAAAAAGGCGCACACACCTTTCTGAACCCGGGTTCTGTATCTCTGCCGAAAGAGGGCAATATCCCGACCTATGCAATCCTCGAGGACGGCGTATTTACGATCAAAGGCTTTGACGGCACTGTCGTAAAACAGCTCACATTATAAGAGGGGACGGGAGAGTATGGAATTATATGAACTGATCGCCCCGTGCCATTTCGGCCTGGAGGCGGTAATGAAACGTGAAATCCTCGACCTCGGCTACGAAATCGAGCGCGTGGAGGATGGAAAAGTAACGTTTCTTGCAGATGCAGAGGGAATCGCCTACGCCAACCTGTTCCTTCGCACGACCGAGCGTATCCTGCTCAAAGTAGGACAGGTCCACGCCGAGACGTACGATGAACTCTTTGAAGCGACAAAAGCGCTCCCGTGGGAGAAATTTATCCCGAAAAACGGAAAGTTCTGGGTAACGAAGGCAAACTCCATCAAGAGTAAGCTCTTCAGCCCGTCCGATATCCAGTCGATCATGAAAAAAGCGATTGTCGAGCGATTGAAACAGGTCTACCACATGGAGTGGTTCCCGGAGGACGGTGCACAGTACCCGATCCGTGTTTCGATTTTAAAAGACGAGGTTACGATCGGACTCGATACCTCCGGCGTTTCCCTTCATAAGAGAGGCTACCGCAAGCTGACCGCGAAAGCGCCGATCACCGAGACCCTTGCCGCAGCACTTATCATGCTGACTCCGTGGAAGGGTGACCGGATTCTTGTCGATCCGTTCTGCGGAAGCGGTACGTTCCCGATCGAGGCGGCCA
>OMFN01000825.1_pt1 | contig 15101 bp, 7 predicted proteins | sample 1645641 | NCBI WGS metagenome assembly OMFN01 (sample SAMEA103958126, study PRJEB25191) | human gut metagenome
TTCTTCCACCTCGTATTCAAACGTCACATTAGCCTTTACCTCTACCGTTATTTCTCCTCCTTTGGTGGCAACCTCTATCTTGTCAGCTGTCACCGTCAAGGCATCGTTCTGTTTTTGCGTCACAGTAATCTTCTTCTGCACCGTTCCAACCCTTAAAATCAGAGTCGCATTCCGTTCATTGTAATCCTCATTCTTTTCGGCACTTACGGTCACAGTAGCGTTGCCGGCTTTGCCCGAAGCAGGCGACACGATGCACCACGGTTGGTCACTGGTTGCAGTCCAATCCGCTGACGCCTTAAAACCGACCGCAACCGTTCCTCCTTCCGCCACAATGACCGGCGGAATTTCAGTATCCAGCGTAATGGAGGGGGCAACCGGCTTTTCCGATTCGTCAGAACTACTGTCCGAACAAGCCACAAGCAACATGAGCGCCCACAAGACGAGAAGTATATTATATCGTGAAGTTTTCATACGAATATTCTTTATGGTATTTATGAATCATTAATCTTATTACCTCTATTGCACAGGAGCTCCCACCTTGAACTTCAATTCCTTGGTCATGTCATGCAGTTGCAAACGCAGCAGGTAGGTGCCGGCAGACAGTTTCCCGGTGTCAATGCTCACCTGCCGTTCCTGCACCTCGCACATCCGGCTGAAATCGCTGCCATCGGCACCAAACACTTGCACCACGGTTTCGGCAGGCACTTGCAGTGTCAGCAATCGGGTCCGGTTGTTATAGGTCAGTGAGGTCTCCTTTTCCAAACTTACCTCCTCACTCAGGATAAAATCCCACACACAGCCGTCTTCCTCGTTTCCTTTAACCCACTCTATCTTTTTTGTCTGCGTATGAGTCCAATAAGCCCTGATACGGTCGCCGGAAGTAATGGGCCGGGTGATAGTCACCTGTACTCCGGGCAACATATAGCCGGAACCGGAAGGTAATTGACTTGCCATTAAAGAATAAAGATCTTCTTTTATATTTCCATTCTTATCGACATGAGCCAAACTGATTTTACCCGTAAAAGGAAGACTACCATAATAGCCAAGGAAACCGATATCCAGCGAGAAAGGCTTATTGACTTCAAACACCTTTTCCGAAGAAGTGATTCCCCGGTAATTCTTACCGTCCGTATAACACATGAAACGAAAATCTTCCACGCCTATACCTCCTTCATCCTTCTTCAATCCGATAAGTGCCGATTGATATTCATTATAGTGGCCGCCGGAAGCACCTGCTCCCTGTTCAACGGGGTCGAGAGCCGACAAGAGATAGTAGCCGTTTCCCCAGCCGCTCCATCCCCAGTTCACCCGGAAATAGTTTTCAGTGTCATAACCGTCGAGCACAAAGGCATGAGCGCCTTCACTGCTGCCGCCGGTATAAATGACCGGACGCCTTTCATCCAGTTCGCCTTTCATTATCCGCATCCACTCGGCAAAAGAATAATTACTGCGCACTATGTAACGTCCGTCCTTGTCATATCCCATGTAAGTCTGTAGTCCTTTCACTACATCGGTCACATAAGCGCCTGTACCTTCCCCCCCTATCGGGCCGAAATCAGACGAAATCATGAGTGCACAGTCGCGCATCAGAGTGGCTACGGCATTTCCGGCAGTCGAAGAAAAAGATTGCGCGTAGCTGAGCGGCATATTGTCCCAGTCATAGGCATGTCCTAAAGACTGTGCAGCAATGTATCTCTGGTGAGTCCTCGTAGTGTAAGCCGGCAAAGTGCCACTACCCGCCTTGGGCCACTGATGATATCGCATGACAATAGCAGTAGCGGTGGCAGTGCAACCGGTATAGGTCTCCTTGCCGGCAATGTGCGGGCACAGCCAATTGTAAGGATTGGCCTGATCCCATTTAGCCGTCTCCAATTCTACCACCGCTTGTCCGGCACGGACCGTCGTCCAGCGTTGAGCCAGACTGTTGCTTTGCGTCGAACCATACGTCGGAGCACGACGTTTCTCCGCTATCTCTTCACTGATTCCCTGCAACCACAACTTCAGGTTGACAGGCAAATCGGTCTGTGGAAAACTACTGTCGAACGAATAGCCCAACACAGGCATCACCGCATCATCGCCCGCCACAATGACGAAGCCCTCGCTGTCGGTACAGCCAAACACATAATAGGCAGGAGCCTCTCCCACTGCCCGGGCAGACACGGCTTCATCCGTAACAAGCAACCGCAAAGAAGAAAAGGCGGAACGCTGCGGATGTCCCTCCTTGAAAAAGGTAATAGCCAACTCTTGAGCCTTCTCTACCGAAATATTGTCTGCCCACAAGAAAGTAGGCAGCAAACTGAATAAAAACAACAGCAAGTGTCTCATAGAACTAAAATATAAGGCAATGAATACTAAGGCTTACCAATTACTCTCCAACAGAAAAAACCAAGAAAAAGAATAGTCGGCAATCCCGATTACAAATATAAAGAAATCTATTATCTTTTGTGAATTATCGCATTTATTTATGCTCTATCATCAAGAAAAAATATTTGCGAGACACTTCATCAGGGTGGAACGATATCAAGAATCCTCCTTCGTTCTGCAAACTTTTGGATGCATTTACATGCTTTTTATTTCTTATCGTTTCCATCTTGATTAATTAATACTTAAATTTGCCTCGCTAAAAAGACCTAAAACAAATCTAATATGAGAATAAATGTATTTTGTATCCTCATTTTCTGTTGTGTTTTCTTTTGCTATGGAAATCATATTCACTTTAAGCACATTAATGTAAAAGACGGTTTGTCGCAAATCACCGTCCTTTCCATTTATCAGGATGAAGTAGGAACATTGTGGTTTGGTTCCAGCGAAGGACTGAACAGATACAATGGCGACAAGATAGATATCTATCGTCCTTCGCAAAACGACAACGGCCTTACCCACAATGAAATCAGCGCCATTTGCGGAGACAAGAGCGGAAGCATCTATATCCGATCCATCTATGATTTGATAAAGTTCGATATAGAAAAAGAAAAGTTTACCTGCATCCTTCCAAATGCAGCCCATACCATGTATTGCTATAAAGATACATTATGGCTCGGGTATCGGAACGAATTGCAATACTATCTGAAAAGTGACGGAAAAATACACCACGCTGCTACCTTGGACAATAAATTCAGTATTGGAAACTCTCTAATTATAGACAAGGATTACATCTGGATGGGACATAAGCAAGGCGTTTCATTAATATCCCGTAAAGATTATAAAACAATCAAGACCATCACGGGCATCTCTCATGTTTCTTCCATCTACAGAGACAGCCGAGGAAATATATGGGCCGGCACTGTGCAGGATGGTCTATACCGTATCAGTCCGCAGGAAGAAATAACACATTACACCGATAGCAACCGTTTATCCAATAATCAGATAAGAACAGTTCAGGAGGATAACAACGGACATATTTGGGTGGGAACTTTCAATGGTCTGAACCATTATAACCCAAATTCCGATACATGGTCCGCCCATCTGCATCAAGATAATATAGACTACGGACTCAGCCATAACTCTATCAACTGCTTATATAAAGACCTGCAAGGAACAATCTGGATAGGAACTTATTTCGGTGGAGTAAATTACTTTAATCCTGATACCAACACGTGTCGGTTTTATGGTTCGGGAGCAACAGGAAACCATTTCCTGAGTTTTCCTTTTGTCGGCAAGATGGTAGAAGACAGGACGGGGAACCTTTGGATATGTACGGAAGGAGGAGGATTGAATCTGTTCAACCGAACTACCCGGACCTTTGAGAAATTCTCTTATCATGCCAATGGACTGCCCGGAACAGCTCATAATAATATGAAATGTATCTATTATGCCAAGGAAAGAAACAAACTATACATAGGTACGCATACAGGCGGTCTCGCCGTCTTCGACATTACCCGGAAACAGTTCCGTACGCTAATTCCTTCTCAAAACAACCCGACTTCACAAGCCGAAAATATCGTCAACGAAATACAACCTTATAAAGACAAGCTTATTATACTGACGCAAGCCGGTGTCTACCTTTTCAATCCCGAGCAAGAGACATTCTCCCCCCTCACCCACAATGAGGACATCAATAAGCTTCTCTTCCGTCCCTATCAATTCGAAACCTTTCTTATTGACAGCAAAGAAAGATTATGGCTGGCCGATTCAAAAGGAGGACTTCTGTGTATCCACATGACGGACAACAGCCTCCATCGCTATTATACCAATGCGCAAGACTCTTCTTCCATCGGCAAATTCAGGATAGTGGATATCATGGAAAACAGCAAAGGCGAGATATACTTTGGTACCATCGGCTCAGGCTTATTCAAATATATCCCCGACAATGATTCCTTCTGTCAATATGGATTAGGCAATAATGCGCTGCCTAGCGATTATTGCTACTATATCTGTGAATCTCCCATTTACCGCCATCTACTGATTCTACACAGCAAAGGATTCTCCCTTTTCGATCCCGAAACCGGTAAAAGCAAGCATACATACAATTTATTTCAAATGGGATATTGCCAGGGGTCAAGCATTTATTTCGCACAAAATGGAGAAACCTTTATCGGCGGAGTAAACGGCATGCTTTCTTTTTTCGAAGAACAACTCTACCACAGCAACAATAATTATCATATCTATTTTGATCAGTTGTGGGTGCATAACACACGCGTACTGCCCGATGATGAAACCGGAATCCTCTCGCAAACACTCTCGCAAGTAAAAGAAATCAGGCTTTCACACGACCAGAACAATCTAATCTTCGAGTTTTGTTCCTCCAATTATACGTTGAACGAAGACATCATTTATGAATACAAATTAGAAGGCTTTTCCGACCATTGGATTCCTACCCATTCACAGTCTATTTCCTACACCAATCTCAGTCCGGGCATGTATCGTTTAACTGTTCGCGAACATCAAGGTACGCACAGTATCAGCCTCAACATCTACATCGCTCCTCCATTCTATGCCACTTACTGGGCATTTATGATATATATATTGTGTGTGATTGGTATCATGTACCTCATCATTTATATCAAAACCAAACAAACCCAACTTCAGACCTCACTCCAATTCGAGCGCAAAGAAAAAGAACGTACAGAAGAGCTAAATCAGGTCAAACTGAGATTCTTCACCAACATTTCACATGAGTTCCGCACCCCTCTCACACTGATTATCGGACAGATTGAAGTGTTATTGCAGTCAAACAAGCTTGCTCCCACCATCTATAATCGTATATTGCATATCTATAAGAACGCGTGGCACATGAGAGATCTCATTTCAGAACTTTTAGACTTCCGCAAACAGGAACAAGGCTACCTGAAACTGAAAATTGAACATAAGGATATCGTCCCTTTTATAAAGGAAATATATATGTCCTTTTATGAATATGCCGCCACCCAGCAAATCAATTACCGGTTTGAATGCCCGGAACAGGAACTCAAACTATGGTTTGACCCGGTACAACTGCAAAAAGTCATATTCAATCTGATTTCAAACGCCTTTAAATATACCCCAAAAGGAGGTAAAATCAATGTGAGCATCAGCAGTACAAACACACAGGCTCATATAAGTATAAAGGATAATGGTTCCGGCATTCCGCAAGAAGCAGTCAACAAAATATTCGAGCGTTTCTACCAACTGGAGAATGGTGCCAACAAATTCACGCTCGGCACAGGAATCGGACTAGCACTTTCCAAAGGAATCATCGACCTGCATCATGGAAACATCCATGTAAAAAGCGAACCTGAACAAGGAAGCGAATTCATTATTGACCTGCTAAAAGGAAATTCCCATTTTTCACCCGAAGACATTGCGCATACCCGCCTGACCACGGATGACAGCAGAGATATCAACAAGCCGCTCGACCTGACAGAAATGCCCGTTGAAGAAGTCCTTCCCGTTGTACCGGATACAGACAGTGGAAAACCTGTGCTCCTCATAGTGGAAGATAATAAAGAAATGCTGGATTTGCTGAAGAGCATATTCGAATCCATGTATGAAGTACACATTGCCCAAAACGGCAAGGAAGGATTACAAATGGCATATCAGGTACATCCCAGCCTCATTATCAGCGATGTGATGATGCCGGAAATGTCGGGTAAGGAATTATGCTACAAAATAAAAAACAGTATCGAACTATCTTATATCCCCGTCATATTGCTCACAGCACAGGTATCTGAACAATATACAATAGAAGGATATATGTTCGGTGCAGACGATTATATCACCAAGCCCTTTAATGTGAAAATTCTCATAGCACGCTGCAGTAACCTTATTAAGACTCGGCAACAAATGCTGGAACGGCTTAAACAGCCTATTGCCAACAAACAAGAAGCCCCGGACACCATTAACATAAACGACCGACAACTATTGGAAAAAGCGACACAAATAATTAAAGAGAATTTTGAAAACCCGGAGTTTGACATGAATCTTCTCGCCTCTGAGCTTGGAATGGGACGCAGCAAACTATATACGAAATTAAAAGAAATAACCGGACTGACTCCCAACGAGTTTACTCTCAAGTTAAAACTGGAAGAAGCCATGCATTTATTAAACAATGCACCTCATCTCAATGTGACGGAAATTTCCTACCAGCTCGGATTCTCTTCGGCCAGGTACTTCAGCAAATGTTTCAAAACATTCTATGGTATTGCTCCTTTGAATGTACGTAAGAATGCTAATCCACCCGCAAAAGAGGAGTAGAAGACAATAGGGGAGAAAATAAATAGGGGTGTATCAAGACGTTCTAATGCTGTCGTTTAGCCCGTAAGGGCGAGGTTCGCTCGCCCGAAAACAGCTTGCTTTGTGTATTCGGGCAGGCAAACCCTCCCCCTACAGTTGACAATTTAATAGACCGTTTTAGTTTTGACACACCCCAAACCTAACCGTAATCCAACCTTTTACCTCAACAATTAAGATATTTGTTTAATCCCATCCCGGATTCTGTGTTATCTCTTTGTTCTTACCAATCACATTAACAGGTATAGGATGATAATAATGCTTATTTTCATCAAACGAGCGATTTTCCCAGTCGGTGCCGGCAAACACATCAATATAATGTTTTCCGTTCAATTCAAACAGCTTCACACGTTCAGGATCAGCCTTGCCTTCTGACGGATTAAAACGAGGATTATCAAAATCTGACGGTTCAAAACGCATACCCAGTACACGATTTGCCAAACGCTTGCCCCATTTCCAACGCATCAAATCCTGATAGCGAGTATCTTCAAAACACAGTTCAACACGACGTTCACGACGAATTTCAATAATAAGGGAAGACAAACCTTCAGCCGCATATTTCGGGTCCATTACAGGATTCAGGGTCAAGTGAGGCATTCCGGCACGGTCACGAATCACATTGACAGTCCGGTCTAAATCAGACTGTGTAATTGTTCCCAATTCAGCTTTTGCCTCTGCCAAATTCAATAAGACTTCAGCATAGCGCAACAATGGAGCGTCATGTGTCTCGTTACCGTAACCTTTCATATCTTGCTCGGCAATATAATACTTAATAACATGATAACCTGTAGCCGATTCCCAACCTGTCATTCCCGCTACCCGAGGGAAGATAAACTTGTCTTTATTGTACAGAATTTCTTTTGAGTGGCGAGGATCAAGTACAATCTGAGTCAAACGCGGGTCACGGTTATCCAAAACATTCTCATACTCATCATCATTAAAAGTCTCACTCAAAGCAACAGGTTTAGCACTTCCATCCGGTTCGATGCAAAGGAAGTCGTCTACAAAATCCTTTGTAGCACCATTACCCGAAGCAACCAAATAACCGCACAAACGATGTCCCAACAAACCGGCTACATACTTTCTAAACAGAATCACTTCTTTATTATCAGTCAAATCATCACTGGTAAATAAAGTGGCATAGTCTCTATCCGGATTTCCGGTATTATAGATTTCATATTTCTTCATTGCCATCAACGCTTCAGATGCTTTCACAGCTTCCTGCAAGAAGTTTTCATAATCACCCAGTCCATGGTATTTTCTATAAGTACCTTCGTAAAGGCAAATACGTGATTTTAATGCCAATGCTGCACCTTTTGTCACACGCACCCCTTTATTACCCCAGTCTTCCGGCAAATAGTCGCAAGCCTTATTGATATCTTCCAGAACATGGTCCATCACTTCCTTGCGGGGAGTACGCGGCCCATACAGTTCTTCAGAATCCGTAGTCAAAGGAGTAGTGATATAAGGGACATCACCATACATCTGCACTTTATCCAAATAGAACCATGCACGAAAGAAATAAGCCTCACCTGCATACTTGTTTCTGATATTTTCTGCTATTCCCACTTTCTCATAATTAGCAAAGAAAGTATTGATGCGGCGCAGCAAAGTCCAATACCACCCTCCGGCAGTCGGGTCATTGGGAACCGTCTCTTTCCCGGCAGCAATCTTTGTATACGAAGTATGGTTTGAGTTACTCTTCGAAACATAGTTATCAGTCTGTACATCCTTCCAGAAATAATCCGCATAACTACTATTCCATGCACCCAGGGTATGTCCTACCATAAAACGGTAATAACTGTCATTTCCGGCTTCATTGTAAATACCGTTATTATAGACTTCAAGGTCACTTTCGGTCTTCCAATAGCTATTGTCATTCAAGTCGTGTGTCGGATTTCTATCCAAAAAGGAGTCATTACAAGAAACACACATCAATGATACAGCCGCTAAAGCTGCTATATTTAATATTATTTTTTTCATCTTGTCTACTAAATTTAGAATGTTACGTTTAACCCGAATGAATAAGTACGCTGGAACGGATATACCATAGTACCATTCTTACCTGCTGCTTCAGGGTCGTAAGCTCCCTTCACATTGGTGAATTCAAACAAGTTCTCAGCACTGAAATAAACACCTGCCTTTGCAACGTGCAGGAAGCTCAACCATGATTTCGGGAAGTCATATCCTACTGTCAGATTCTTCAGACGACAGTAAGAAGCATCCTGCAAATACTTGGTCTGCTTTTGTTGGTTCTTTGTTTCGCGTGCAATAGGACGTGCAAAATATGCATCACGATTATCTTCAGACCATGAGTCCGTAACAAACCATTTCTGAGTATTATAATACTGTGTTGCCACCGGCCAGAAAGGTTGTGAACTCGGCCAGAAATCACGTTTGCCGATACCCTGGAAGAAGACATTCAAATATACATTCTTATAAGACATATTAGCAGTGATACCGTATTGGTAACGCGGAGTAGTGTTACCGATTACTTTCAAGTCACCATGGTCATCTAATGTATTCGAGCCGTTGTTTATCTTCTTATTTCCATCCAGATCTTTATACATGATATCACCGGGAGCCCAGTTAGCACCTAACTTAGACTGGTCTGCATGGTTTTGCACATCGGTGTCCGACTGATAGAAACCTTCTGTTTCATATCCCCATATTTCACCAATCTTCTGACCTACATAATAGTCACTTAATGTTCCACTCGGATTTTCATATTTAGTAATTTCAGCCTGTGAATCCGAAAGGATAAAGCCTAAATCATAAGAGAAGTCATTGCCAATACGGTCATTCCATTTAACGGATACTTCCCAACCGCGAGTGCGTAGCTCCGCTTTGTTGGCAGGAGGAGCTGTTGTTCCCAATACTTCAGGATATTCCACTTTAACAAGCATATCCGATGTTGTTCTCTGATACCAGTCAAAAGAGAAGTCCAAACGTTGGTTCAACATTGTAAAATCAAGACCAATATTAAAGGTAGAAGCTTTTTCCCAAGTCAAGTCGCTGGATACCAAGCCTGCCGGATTGATATACAAAGATTTCTCACCGTCTACAAACAGCCAGTTTCCTGCTGTACCCGAAGCCATAAAGGGAATATACGGATAATATTTAGTGTTACCCGACCAACTGCTGGCTGTCAACAACTGATTACCCAAGATACCGTATGAAGCACGTACCTTCAAGTTATCCAACCAAGAACGGGTAGATTCCATGAAAGCTTCTTCCGAAACACGCCATGCTCCCGAGAATGAAGGCAGGAATACAAAACGATTATCGGACGGGAAGCGGGAAGTTCCGTCATAACGGCCGTTCACTTCAAATAGATAACGGTTATTATAGATATAATTCAAACGGAAGAAACCGCCGCGTAATGCCCATTCATAACCGCTTTCACTAACAGTTTGCATACCGGTACCCAAGCTCATTGAAGGTAAATCCTGAGATATAAGGTCCTGACGGGTAGCAGTAGTTGTATTATACTTAGTCAATTCCTGATTGAAACCTAACATGGCTTTTACATAATGCTTTTCTGCAAAAGTGTGTTCGTAGTCTGTATAAGCATTGAAAGAATAATAATCTTTATTACCGTTCACCCACGAATAACTGTTGTTATTGGTATTACCTTCCGTCTCAACAAAAGCATTGGTAATCATATCCACTTTTTTACGATGTTCGGCACTGCGGCTGTAATTCAGGTTATAAGTAAAATCCACACGTGCATGCCAATCTTTCGTAAAAGTAAAATCCGCACTACCTGTCAACCAGATATCATGTACTTTCTTCTTGTCACGACCTCCTTGTTCCAGCAAAGAAATAGGATTCTGGTCATCGAAATATTTACCGGCATATTGGTCAAGTTCCGGATAACGTGCATCACCTCCCCACGGACGAGCCATACGTGTCGGAGTTGAAAATACCATCTGCTGCCAAACATCATCTTTATATTTATGAGGCTTATCGGTAGTAGTATAGTTATACAATACTTTAGCCCCCAGCTTCATCCATGGAGTCGTTTGATTATCTACAGACAAACGAGTATTCAAACGCTGATAGCTGTCTTCCCCCACTTTATACATCCCAGATTGATTTACATAACCTACAGAAGTATAAAATTTAGTCTTTTCATTACCTCCCGAAATATTTATATTATGGCGATGAGAAGGAGTATATTTCTTCAGCATTAAATCGGTCCAATCAGAATGACCATAATAATACATAGTACCGTTCAGCACTTCATATTCAGGATTATTAGCCGGATCATTAGCATAATTCTTCATTTTTTCCACTGTATCCGGATTATACATCACATCCAAATTAGCATTTGTCATTGCCCGATTTACAAATTCGGCATGTTCCCAACTTGTGTCGACCATCTCCGGCAATACAGTCGGTTTAGAGAATGCCACGTTACCGGAATAAGATACAGTAGTCTTCATATCCGAACCTGCATTTTTCGTAGTTACCAAAATAACACCATAAGCAGCACGTACACCATAGATGGCAGATGCAGCCGCATCCTTCAAGACCGTAACGTTGGCAATATCATTCGGATTAATCATGTCAAGATCCATTTCCACACCGTCAACCAATACCAATGGGCTGCCACCATTTATAGAAGTAGTACCACGCACATTCAGTGTTGCTCCGGTACCCGGCTCACCACTACTCGGCGTAATCTGCAAGTTAGGTATAGTCCCCTGCAATGCACTGGTAGACGAAGTGATGGGAAAACTTTTGCATCAACAGTTCCCACAGAACCTGTCAAATTCACTTTCTTTTGCGAACCATACCCCACAACCACTACTTCATCCAAAGCCTGGCTGTCTTCTTTCAATTTGATAGTAAAGCTAGTTTGATTTCCAACTTTAATCTCCATACTCTGATAACCGATATAAGAGATTTGCAGAATAGCTCCTTCAGGTACATTGCTCAGGGTAAACTTTCCTTCAAAATCGGTTATCGTACCGTTTGTCGTACCTTTTACCATCACATTTGCACCGATAATAGACTCTTGTGAATCCATCACCACACCGGTAATAGTCTTACCTTGTTGCGCAACAATGGCCACTGATGCCACATCCGATTTAGCCGGCAGCAAAGATGTCTTCGCTGCATCCGGACTTGCAAATACACTCACATTTGCCAACAGCATTGATGTAGTGCACATGAAGAATCCTTTCTTTCGTAAAAACAAAGAAATCCGTTTCGATGTTTTTTTCATAATAATAGCTTAAAATTCGTTAGTAGTAAACTTTTTAACAGTACAAAAATAGGGTATGCCCTTCACTAGAGCATACCCTTTTTTTGAGTTCTTTGTACATAAATTAACCGAACGGACTATTTTATACATAACTATGGACGCGAAGGATATATTATCAGCCGGACACTACCGCTTTGCAACGGTTTCTTCAGACGAATACCGATACGCGTATAAGCAGGAGAGTTCACTTCAACAGTCTCCGAATCAAATTCTACCACACCCGGAGCTTCAATATCCACCGTCATTTTTTCTCCTCCCAGCACCAACTCCAAACGATTATTTCCTATCATCTTCCAGTCGGCACGAGTAGTAATAGCTGTTTCAAAAGAAATTCCTGACACTGCTTCAAAACGGTCTTCAATCACGAACGTTCCTTCTCCGGCACGATTATAAGTAAAGGTACGTATCAGCTTTTCCAGTTCAGGTACCGCAGTAGCATAAGCAGATGTATAATCAATCTGAAAGATATCTGTGCCGCCAGTCAGTTCTTTCTTCAACACCACTCCCTGAGCCTTCTTGCCCGACACCTGACATTGTCCGTTGATAAAGGGAACGGGATGACCAAATGAATTTTTAATAGGATATTTATAAGCATTTCCACTGAAATAGTCACCGGGATAAGAGAAAGGTCCACCCATATCGCCTGCCATCGTCTGACTACCCATCACTACTGCATAAGAACCCACATCATTATGATTATGGTTTTCCGCGTTATGCCCTCCCTTTACAGATACGCCCAAACGACAAGTCGAACCGGTAGCAGGGCGGCTAATAATAATGCCTGCTTCATCATAACAAGAATGAAGTTCATCAGCCTCGGCCTTCAATACCTCTTGTATTTCGGGAGTCATTTCCACTTTCCAAGCCTGATGGGGGAACATGCCGATGGTGTGCAATGAAAGATTATCCATACCGGGTATTTCATATTTTTCTTCATAAGGAGCTGTACCCAACACATTATCACAATAGTTTGTAATAAACCAAGAAGGTGAAACACCTGCACGACAGTCGGCGTAGGCAGGGCAAACCTGATTCATGATCTGAATCTTCTTTCCATATTGTGCAATACGGGCAAACTTAGGAGTACGGAAGAAATCAATCTTCCCTTTCGTAGCACGACAAATTTCTTCACGCAACAAGATAAACGAGCAAAAACCATAATTATAATATCCTACCCCCTCACTGCAATATCCGTCATCACTATATCCCTTCATTCCATATACATAATACTTCTCAGCAGCAGCCACAAAGTAAGCACGCTCTTCCTTGTCCTGCAACAAAGCAAGTGCAGCTCCTGTCACGCCGGCCAAGCACACCGAGTTCCAGTTATTCGTGACAGTAAACCAATAAAAAGGTTTTGTTTCTTCCAAACAACGGTAGATAGGGCGGAACACCTTCTCACGGAAAGCACACATCGCCAAAGCTTTCGTTTCGGCCGGCAAGCGGTCATCCAATAAATAAATACATTGCGCCAATGTATTTCCGGCAGTAGCAACAACCAAATCCACATAATAATCAGTTCCATGATAGTTATGCAAGTTACGGTCATGTGCAGGAATTGACCAAGGCTTCTGGCGACAGAGCTCTTCCACCCCTTCACAAATCGCCGGAATAAACCGTCGCTTATTTTCCAAACATTCCGCCAATACCAATCGCCACAAATATTGATAACGGGCATTCATCATGTTCTCTCCCGGCAGACGAATCTCGGTCTTATTAAGATGCAAATAAAGCGAATCTACAAAAGGTGGCATTCCGTCCTTCAGGCTGGTATGAGCCTCTTCAATTAATTTTCGAGCTTCAGGAGTATTCTTCATTTTATCCCAATAAGTACGATCTTTATAAGTTACTCCGATACCTTCCGGTTTTTCCGGTAACATGTCGGCTATCTCACGAATACGTTCTGCCGAAATATTATTTCCATGTATCTCGTCTTTTGCCTGTCATTTCACGGGTTACTTTTTTGGGGTCTGCACCAATAGGCTGCACATAGCCCAATTTACCATCTTCCTCTACTGCCCCTACCAAAGCTTTCCAGCCCTTTTCCACTATGGGAAGGAATTCTTCTTTCGACAACAATCCTTCGTTGATACCGTATGCCAAAGCATAGACAAAGAAACCGGAACAACTGGTTTCCGGAGAAGAATAAGAATGAGGGTCCAGCATACTGGCTCTCCAAAAGCCGTCAGACTGTTGCAAGGTGGCTACACGAGTAGCCAGTTCCACAAACAGGTTCTCATAAAAAGTTCTGTATTTATTTCCCGCAGGAAGTTCACGAAGAATTTCGACCAGTCCACCCAATACCCATCCGTTTCCTCTCCCCCAAAACACCTTCTCACCATTGGCCTCTTTTTGAGTAAAGTAACGATGGTCTCTATAAAACAAACGGGCATCCTTATCATAAAGGAACTCATAAGTTTCTTTATACTCCTTATCCATAAAACGGAGAAATTTCTTATCACCGGTAATGTTATACAAACGGGCATAAACCGGCGGAGCCATAAATAATGCATCGCACCATGTCCATTTTTCTAAAGTGGAAGCATCACCATAATCCAATAAGAAAGATCCTTTAGAAGGATGCTCCATCACCCATTCAGTACGGGCCTTCGTAGGAATCAGCATCTCTTCTTTTCCATATTTACGATAAAGATCCAAATATGTTTGTGCAACACAGATATCATCTGCATGATACATCCGTTTATCCACTTGCCAATAATTGCGTGCCCCCAAGCGCCGCAACCACTTAAAATAAAAATCATCCTGATTTTCCTGCTCCGCCACGGATGCCCATTTAGACAAGCCCAGATAAAACGTAGCATTTACCCAATTCAACGGATCATAGGTAACTTCTTTCATGTGGGCAATTTGCCAGTCGGCAACACGCCTCATTGTTTGTCTTACTTCATGTTTTGAAAAAGAATTTTGTGCATAAGAGCAACATACCACCCAGCACAAAGACAACAAAAATGCTATTCGTTTATTCATAATAATATTTATAGTTTTTTTATTGCTACAAAATTAAAGCTTCAGGTATGGCTCAGTTGTAATTCTTGGGGGATTAACATTTGTTAATTTCCCTTTATGCATACACCTTTGCTAATCTATACAGAAAGAACCT
>OMFN01000834.1_pt1 | contig 14969 bp, 16 predicted proteins | sample 1645641 | NCBI WGS metagenome assembly OMFN01 (sample SAMEA103958126, study PRJEB25191) | human gut metagenome
ATACTCTTCAAATTTAAAAGAAAAGACTGTTAACATTTAGTTTGTCAACAGTCTGTAGAGTGGTTTAACCACTCTTTTTTTTATGTGACAAATGTCATATTAAAGATATGACTTTAGACAGATGGATTGAAAGCGTTTGAATGCTAGAATGTACTCACAGGAGGAGAAGAAAGATGAAATATGTAGTACTTGTAAGCCATGGTGAGTTTGCAAAGGGATTAGCCAATGCACTCAGCATGTTAGCTGGAGAAAAGAAAGAAGTCATTGCAGTTGGATTAGAGAATGGTAAAACTGCTGATGAATTCGCAGAAGTATTTAAGGAAGCAGTAAGTCCTATTACTGGAGAAGATGAAATCATTCTTCTTGGTGATTTAATTGGTGGATCACCATTAACTACTGCACTAAATGTAATCAATGAAAAAGGTTTAACAGATAATACAGTTGTCCTAGGTGGTATGAACCTTCCACTTGCATTAACTACAGTATTAATGAAGGATAACATGGATAAGGAAATGCTTCCTCAGGCAGTACTTGGTGAAGCACATGAAGCATTAAAAGAATTTAAACTCGCATCAGATGATGACGAAGAAGACGATATTTAAGGAGGAAAATAAATATGTCAGTTTCATTTATTCGTATTGATGACCGTATGATTCATGGTCAGACTTGTACTCGCTGGGCTAGAGAATATCCTTGTGATGGTTTAGTAGCAGTTAATGATAAAGCAGCAGATAACAGCGTATTAAAGGCTGCTTATAAAGCTGCAAGTGGTAAAAAGACATTTGTCTGGACACTTGATGCTTTCGCTAAGAAATCTCAGAAGGTATTAGACTCTGATACTCAGTATTTCTTAATAACTAAGAACCCTGTTGATATGGCTACAATTCTAGTAGATCAGGGATTCAAGTGTGGTATTGATACAGTTATTGTTGGTCCTTGTAATGACCGTGAAGGCGCTGTAAAGCTTGGTAATAACCAGTCTATTACTCAGGAAGAAGCAGATGCATTCGAAAGAATTTCTAAAGCAGGTTATAAAATCAAATTTGCCTTACTACCAGATGTCTCAATCGGTACATGGGATGATTTCAAAGGTAAATTCGGTTATTAACAAATATTATATTTAAGGGAGAAAAAAATTATGGAAATTAGTTGGTTTCAAGCTGCCCTACTTGGCCTATTTGCTTGTTTATCAAGTATGCCAGGTTTAGGTGGTACTTCTATTGGTAACTACACTTTAGGTAGACCTTTAGTTGGTGGTTTAATTTGTGGTCTTATCTTAGGCGATTTAAAGACAGGTATTCTTGTTGGTATCGCTATGCAGTTAGTTTATATCGCATTAGTTACTCCTGGTGGAACAGTATCTGCAGACGTTCGTGCTGTCAGCTACATTGGTATCCCACTAGCAATGATTGCGGTTCATTCTTATGGTTTAAATCCTGCTTCAAGAGAAGCTCAGGGTCTTGCTACTTCATTCGGTTCAATGGTTGGTACATTAGGTACAGTATTATTCTATGGAACAGCTACTATCAACTTAGCATGGCAGCATATTGGCTGGACTGCAGTTGAAAAAGGTGATTTCAAGAAATTATACACAGTTGACTGGGTACTTCCTTGGATCTCACATATCATTTGTTCATTCATTCCAACATTAATCATGTGTAAAATGGGTGCACCAATGGTTGACTTAATCAAGACTTACTTACCAATGGATGGTCTTGCTATGAAGACATTATTCACTGTTGGTTCATTATTACCATGTGTCGGAATTGCTATCTTATTAAAACAGATTGTAACTAAAGCAGTAGATTTCATTCCATTCTTCTTTGGTTTCACTTTAGCTGCTTCACTTGGCATTAACTTAGTATCTGCAACATTAATTGCTGCATTATTCGCTTTAATCAATTATAAAATTAAAATGCTTTCTTTATCAAAACCAGCTGTTGTTGCTGCAGATGATTTAGATGATGATGACGAGGAGGATATCTAAAATGGAAAAGAAGATTTCAAAGAAAACTCTATCAAAATCATTCCATCATTGGTACTATGGTAACCTTACATGTTTCTCACAGGAACATATGCAGACTTTTGGTTATTTAACATCAATGTTACCAATTATCGAAGAGTTATATGACAAAAAAGAAGATCAGGCAAAAGCTTTAAAAACATATACAGCTTTCTTTAACACTGAACCTCAGTTAGGTACTGTTATCGTTGGTGTTACTGCTGGTCTTGAAGAAGCACGTGCAAACGGTGCTCAGGACGTAGATGACGAAACAATCAATGGTTTACGTGCTGGTTTAATGGGTCCAATCGCTGGTATTGGTGACTCATTAGTTGTAGGTACTGTTATTCCTATCTTATTAGGTATCGCTTTAGGTATGAGTACTGGAGGTTCTCCTCTTGGTGCTATCTTCTATATCATCGTATGGAACTTATTCGCATACTTTGGTATGAAGTTCTTATATTTCAAAGGTTATGAACTTGGTGGTAAAGCCGTAGACTTCTTAGTAGGTCCTCAGGGTGAAGCACTAAGAGAATCTATCACAATGCTTGGTGGTATCGTTATTGGTGCTGTTGCAGCTACTTGGGTAAGTATTAAAACTTCATTCACAATGACTGCAGCTGGTGCAACTAAGCCTTTCTTAGAATTACAGAAAACATTAGATGGTGTATATCCTGGATTCTTAACAGCAGCATTCGTTATTCTTTGCTGGTATCTATTAGCTAAGAAGAAAATGTCTCCTATCAAAGTAATGTTATTACTTGTAGTTGTTGCTTTCGTAGGTGTTGTTATTGGATTCTTCAACCCTGGATTAAAATACTAATACAAAGGAGTGTTCTATCATGAATAAAGAGCTTAAATCACATTATGTAGAAGAAGTAAAATATCAAACTAAGATGCTTAACAACTTAAAGAGATGGTTAAAGTGTTCAATCATTTTTTCCTCATTATTCCTTGCGTTCATTTTATTTGGACCTACATCTCTTATAACAAGAATCGTGGGTATTGTTGGTATGGTGCTTTGTGTAATCATATCTGTGATCATTGGGCTTGGAATTAGAAATGGTAGAAACAACGTCAATAAGATATTAGATTTAATTCAATAATCCTATCAACTTATAAATTTAGTTATATGAGCATCACCGATTGTGATGCTCATTTTTTTGGAGGTAACAATATGTATCAATGTATATTAAGTGATATTGATGGTACATTACTTACAGATGACCATCATATGAGTCCTAAAACAAGAGACGCTATTAAATCTTTAGATATTCCTTTCTTACCTGTCTCTGCAAGAAGTCCAGAAGGTATATATCCAATACTGAAAGAGAATGATATTGTTTGTCCAATGATCTGTTTTAGTGGAGGACTCATCTTAGATGAAAAGGGACAGGTATTATATGAAAATGGGATGAACTATAAACAGACAGAAGAAGTCATTACTTTTATTAAAGAAAAGGAGTTTGATTGTACTATTAATATTTATGCATTACATGATTGGTTAGTAGAGGATAAAGATGATCCTCGTGTATTAAGAGAAGAACGTATAGTCAAAGCAGAAGCACAGAAAGGCACACTTTCTTCTTTAGATCCTTCTAGAAAAATACATAAGCTATTATGTATGTGTAATCCGCTTTATACAAAAGAGATAGAAAAAAGCTTAAAAGAAAGATTTCCTCATTGTTCTATTGCCTGTTCTTCAGATATCTTAATAGAAATCATGAATGAAGGAGTTACTAAAGCAGATGCTATTAATCATCTATGTGATTATTATTCTATTAATAAACAGGATATTGTCGCTTTTGGTGATAACTATAATGATAAAGAGATGTTAGAGAGTGTAGGAATGGGTATTGCGATGGGAAATGCGCCTGAAGATATTAAAAATATCGCAAAAGACGTAACAAGTACCAATAATCAAGATGGCATTTTCAATGCCTTACAAAAATTAAATATTATATAGAAGAAATCTCCGTTTAGATGTAGTATAATGTAAGCAATTACGGAGGAATAATATATGAAAAGATTATTGAATTGTACAACAAGTGAAATGCTTGCAATGAATGGAGAAGAATTAAAACAGTCTATTCTTGCATGTGAAGGAAGAACTGTCATGACTGAAACAGTAGTGGCTATTCCACCATTATTAGGAGACTTAACTAATGCGGAACTCGCTGTTTCTTTTGGTAGTGATATGGTTCTTTTAAATGTATTTGATTGCAATAATCCAGTGATCAATGGTTTACCAGAATGTGATGAACCAGTTAAGAAGTTACAGGAATTAATTGGTAGACCAGTAGGATGCAACCTTGAACCAGTAGACTTAGATGCTGATATGCTTGAAGAAAGACAGACAATTGCATCTGGTAGACAGGCAACTGCAGAAACATTTAAGAAAGCACAGGAATTAGGATTCAACTTCATCTGTTTAACAGGTAACCCAGGTGTTGGCGTATCTAATCATTCAATTGCAGCTGCAATTAAGGAAGCTAAGAAATATTTTAAGGGCTTAATTATTGCTGGTAAGATGCATGGTGCTGGTGTTAATGAACCAGTAGTAGATTTAGAATCTATTAAGGAATTCATTGATGCGGGGGCTGATGTTATCTTAATGCCAGCTGTAAATACTGTTCCAGGATTATCTGAAGCAACAGTTACTAAAGCATGTGAATATATTCATGCACATAATGCATTAGCACTATCTGCAATCGGTACAAGCCAGGAAGGTGCAGATACTGAAACAGTCAGAGAAATCGCGATTGTGAATAAAAGATGTGGTGTAGACATTCAGCATATCGGTGATGCTGGATGGTGTGGTATGGCCTTACCTGAAAATATCATGACGTTAAGCGTTGCCATTAGAGGAAAAAGATGGACATATCATAAAATTGCTTCATCTGTAAACAGATAATTGGTAAGAATAGTATTTTTGATTGTATATAAATATTTAATTGTGCTATAATTCGTCGTAGGAGGATGATAATTAATGGATAAATTAACAATTAGAGATATTGATGTCGCAGGCAAGACAGTTCTTGTACGTGTAGATTTCAATGTACCAAGAGACAAAGACACAGGAGAAATTACAGACGATAACAGAGTTGTTGCTGCATTACCAACAATCAACTACTTATTAGACCACAACCCAAAGGCTGTTGTACTTTTCTCTCACTTAGGTAAGATCAAGAAGGAAGAAGACAAAGCTAAGAACGATATGGCTGTTGTTGCTCCTAAACTTGCTGAATTATTAGGAAGAGATGTTAAGTTCGTAAACGCTACTCGCGGTGCTGAACTTGAAGAAGCAGTTAAGAACGCTGAAAACGGACAGGTTATCTTAGTTCAGAACACTCGTTATGAAGCTGGTGAAACTAAGAACGATCCTGAATTAGGTGCTTACTGGGCATCACTTGGTGATGTATTCGTAGAAGATGCATTCGGTTCAGTTCATAGAGCTCATGCTTCAACTGTAGGAATCGCTGCTCACTTACCAGCAGTTGCAGGTTTCTTAGTAGAAAAGGAAATCGCTTATATTGGTAAGGCAGTATCTGATCCAGAAAGACCTTTAGTAGCTATCTTAGGTGGTTCTAAAGTATCTTCTAAGATCGGTGTAATCGAAAACTTATTAAACATTGCTGATAAGATCATTATCGGTGGTGGTATGTGCTATACTTTCGCTAAAGCTCAGGGACATACAGTTGGTTCTTCATTAGTTGAAGAAGATAAGGTAGAATTAGCTAAGTCATTCATCGAAAAGGGTGGAGATAAGTTAATCCTTCCAATCGACTCTGTAGTAAGCAGTAAGTTCGGTGAAGATGGAGATATCAAGGTTGTTGGTGAAGATGTACCTGAAGGATACATGGGTCTTGATATTGGTCCTAAGACTGTTGAATTATTCGCTAAAGAACTTGAAGGTGCTAAGACAGTTATCTGGAATGGCCCTATGGGTGTATTCGAAATGCCTAAGTTCGCAGAAGGAACTAAAGCTGTATGTAGCATGTTAGCTAACCTTAAGGGTGCTAACACTATCATCGGTGGTGGTGACTCTGCAGCTGCTGTTAAGCAGTTAGGATTCGCTGATAAGGTATCTCATATTTCTACTGGTGGAGGAGCATCATTAGAATATATGGAAGGTAAAGTATTACCAGGTATCGCTGCTATCAACGATAAATAATTTTTCGAGGAGATATAATTTAAAATGAGAAAACCAATTATTGTAGGAAACTGGAAAATGAACCATGGCATCGCAGAAACAAAGGAATTTGTTGCTGCTGTTGATGGTAAAGTAACTGATAAAGCTGATTGGGGTATTGCTACTCCTTTCTTAGATTTAGCAACTGCTAAAGAAGGCGCAAAGAACTTAATCGTTGCTGCTGAAAACTGCCATTTCAAAGACAGTGGTGCTTATACTGGTGAAGTAAGCGTTGGAATGTTAAAAGAAATCGGTGTTGAATGGGTTATCTTAGGACATTCTGAAAGAAGACAGTACTTCGGTGAAACTGATGAAACTGTTAACTTAAAGATGCTTCAGGTATTAAACAACGGTATGACTCCAATCGTTTGTGTTGGTGAATCTTTAGAAGAATATGAAGCTGGAAAGACTCATGATGTAGTTAAGACTCAGGTTGTTGCTGCATTCAAGGATGTTACAGCTGAAGCTGCTGAAAGAGTAGTTATCGCTTATGAACCAATCTGGGCTATCGGAACTGGTAAGACTGCAACTAATGAAATCGCAGAAGACGTTTGTGGTTACATTAGAGGTGTAGTTGCTGAACTTTATGGTCAGGACGTTGCTGAAAAAGTAAGAATTCAGTACGGAGGATCTGTAAAGCCTGCTACATTAAAAGCTTTACTTGAACAGCCTAACATCGATGGTGCTTTAGTTGGTGGAGCATCATTACAGGTTGAATCATACGTAGCTATGATCGAAGCTTTAAACGACTAATTATTTAAGAGATGATTCCTTTGGAATCATCTTTTTTTGTGTATGAAACACAAATGAGTGGTATACTATAACTAACTCATTGAAAGGAGTAGTAATATGGCAGAAACAATGAAAGAACGTAAAGATATGGATCCACAATATATGTGGGACCTCTCAACACTTTTTAAAAATGATGAAGAATGGAATAACGCATTACCTGAAATTGATGAAATGATTAAGAAATTAGTCAAATATCAGGGTAAACTCAATAATGCGAAAACAATCAGAGAATTCTTTGATTTTGATACACATCTAGGTAGAAAGTTATCTGATTTCTATTGTTATGCATCACTTAGAAACTGTGAAGATACAAGAGATAGTGACGCGCAGGCAATGGAAGCAAAAGCGTATCAGGTCTATACAGCTTACGCAACGGCAATCAGCTTTGCTGAACCGGAAATTCTATCACTTGATGAAGATGTTTTAGAATCAATTGTACATTCAGACGATTTATTACCATATGCATTTAATATGCAGAAGTTATTAGATCAGAAACCTCATGTATTAAGTGCAAAAGAAGAAGCACTTCTTGCTGCCTTTACAGAAACATTAGGGGCTCCTAGTAAGATTTCTGAAAGCTTACAGGATGCTGATATGACATTTGAATCAGTGACTGATTCAAATGGAGAAGTCCATGAACTCAACCAGTCTAACTATATTCTTTTACAGATGAGTGAAGACCGTACACTTAGATTAAATGCCTTCAAGTCTTTCTATAAAGGATTTAAGCAACATATCAATACCTTTGCATCTACATATAATGCATGTATTAAAGAAGCAGTGGCAGAAGCACAGGTGAGACATTATGAGTCTTCAAGAGCCATGAGCATGGCTTATGAACATGTACCTGGTGTTGTGTATGATAGTTTAGTAGATACAGTAAGAAAGTTCATGCCTGAAATGTATTGTTATGTACGTTTAAGAAAACAGATGCTTGGTTTAGATGAACTACACTATTATGATGTTTATACACCTCTAGTTGCAGGATCATCTAAGTCATATACTTATGAAGAAGCACAGCAGATGGTATTAGATGCAGTCACACCACTTGGTAAAGACTATGTCAATAGAGTAAAACAGGCTTATAAGGATAGATGGATTGATGTTTATCCTAACAATGGTAAACGTGGTGGTGCTTTCTCTAGTGGTACTTATGACTCTAATCCATACATTCTTACAAGCTTTACAGGTACATTAGATAGTGTCAGTACAATTGCCCATGAAATGGGTCATTCACAGCATACATGGCTTTCTAACCATACACAGACACCACAAAATGCAGACTATACACTCTTTGTGGCAGAAGTCGCTTCTACAGTCAATGAAAACTTACTTGTAGAACAGTTATTACAGAAGACAACTGAACCTAAAGAACGTTTGGCTTTATTAAACCATTATCTAGAAGGTTTCAAGGGCACTGTTTATCGTCAGACTATGTTTGCAGAATTTGAAAGAGATGCACATGCCATGGCTGAAAGAGGAGAAGCCATCACTGCAGCAAGTATGAATACATTATATAAGAACTTGATCAAGGATTATTTTGGTGAAGATCTAGTCATTGATGATGAAGTACAGTATGAATGGGCTAGAATTCCTCATTTCTATAGACCATTCTATGTATATAAGTATGCAACAAGTTATTGTGCAGCAGTTGCTTTAAGTGAAGCAATTCTTAATAATGAAGATGGTGCAGTAAAGAAATACTTAGAATTCTTATCAATGGGTGGTAGTGCTTATCCATTAGATGAATTAAAGCATGCAGGTGTAGATTTTAGTACACCAGAACCAGTATCTAGAGCTTTAACTAAGTTTAGTCAGATTCTAGATGATGTAGAAGAAACATTAAAGAAACTATAAGAATGAGAGATTAGCATGAATTAAAAAACAAAGAAAATAATTCTTTCAATTTTGTTGATTATATTAGTTCTAGGATTAACAGGATTGTATTCTTACTATAATTTTTAATATGCCGTGAGCAAGAAGTCATAGGACAACTCTTGGGGTTTGCTTTCAGACTGTTAACACTTAGTTTGTCAACAGTCTGAGAAAAGCTCTGAAAAGAGTTGTTCTTTTTTTACTTAAGTGAACTATGTTATAATGTCAAAAGATAAGAAGAACATTATGTTGACAGGAGAATTAAAAAATAAGGTAGATAAGATATGGGAGTCGTTCTGGATAGGAGGTATTACTAAACCTTTAGATGTCATTGAACAATCCACTTATTTTATGTAAATTAGCTTCTATAGGTAGGAAAGTAGGAGAAGTTAATAGATATTAATATAGATGATGTAGATTTTGAGAATAGGAAATGTCTTGTGGGTACTAAGGAAAAATCTGTTTCTTTTGATACAAGAATAAAGATTCACTTAAAGAATAGTGGTGTAAAGATAAGTTTAGAAGAACAGTAGCTACTAGAACTATAGATAGGGAATGCCTATTGAACAGGTGCGGAACTTATTAGGACATTCTCAGATGAACACAACTATGCATTATGTAATGGTTAATCAGAATAATGTAAAAAAGTCTCATAGAAAGTATATGACTTAAAGAAAGGATGGTTACTAATGGAATTGTTTCATGGAAGTAGTGTGATTGTAGATCAGCCAAAAATTATTACAGATGGTTTTTACAAAGATTTTGGGTACGGCTTTTACTGTACAAATTTAGAAAAACAAGCTAAACGTTGGGCATTGACTAAAAGCATGGGCATGTTGTGAATGTATATAGCTACACTAAGGATGATTCATTAAATACATTAGTATTTAATGAAATGACAGATGAATGGTTAGATTTTGTAGTGAATTGTAGAAGAGGTAAGACACATGATTATGATTGTGTAGAAGGTCCTATGGCAGATGATACTATTTGGAATTATGTGGATGATTTTGTGCGAGGGTTAATTACTAGAGAAGCATTCTGGTAATTAGTAAAGTTCAAGTATCCTACACATCAGATTGTATTTTGTACAGAAGAATCTTTGAAACAACTTTGTTTTGAAAGGAGTTATTCATTGTGATTAATAAATACTTTGAAGATGAAGAGATAACTAGAAATGATTTATTGTTTATGTGTTTTATGATTGAGCTTGTAGCACGTAAAATACGTCAAAGAAATAAGTATGTGGTCAATACTATAGGTTATGATAACTTGTATCATTTGATTAGTGTTGCAAGTGTACTACATTGTGAGAATCCAGATAAAGTTGCAGATGATTGGATTAAAGATTATGGATTAAAACAAGGCAAATTTAATATAGAAGATGTAGATGGTGAGTTATGTACTATTATTCCAACAGCTATGGATATGGGAAAGGTTTATTCACGTCTTATTGTAGATACTTCAGTATCTAATGAAGATTATGTATCAGGTATTATTCGCGTTTATAACGATGAAATCTGTAATACTATTGATAGTTATACAAATGGTGCTTTTTATGAACCTTCTTATGTGATTGCTAGAGCATATAAAGAAGGAGAGTTTTAATAGGCGTCAAATTCGATTCTTTGGATAAGCAATATAAATATGGTTAATCTCCCACTTCATCAACTTACAATGATGTGAAAAAAGATTACCAGCATCTGATGAGTATAAGAAGATTAAGTATAAAACACAAAATAACAAATAGTAAGAGAACAGCTTGGGTATGAGTTGTTCTTTTTTTAATGAAGTGAACTATGCTATAATGACAAAAGATAAGGAGAACACTATGTTGACAGGAGAATTAAAAAATAAGGTAGATAAGATATGGGAGTCGTTTTGGACAGGAGGTATTACTAACCCTTTAGATGTCATTGAACAATTCACTTATCTTATGTTTATGAAACAATTAGATGAAGTAGAAACAAAGAATGAAGCAGATGCTGAACTATTTGGGATGGAATATGAAGGTCTATTTCCTAAAGATAAACCATATTTGAGATGGCATCATTTTAAAGACATTGGTAGTGCTGATAAGATGTATCAAATCATGAATGATGAATTATTCCCATTCATTAAGAATTTAAAAGGTGATGGAGAATCTTCTTATGCAAGATTTATGAGAGATGCCATCTTTAAGATTCCTACCGCAAACCTATTACAGAAAGTAGTTACAGGAATTGAAGGACTTAATACAGAAGAAGCAGATATAAAAGGTGACTTATATGAATACCTATTAAATAAGCTTAATAATTCTGGTACAAATGGACAGTTTAGAACCCCAAGACATATTATTAATATGATGGTAAATCTTGTAAAACCTGTACCTACAGATACAATATGTGATCCAGCAATGGGGACTGCAGGATTCCTTATTGGTGCTGAAGAATACTTAAGAGAAAAACATAAAGAACTATTCTTAGATGATAAACTTAAAGAACATTTTAATAATAAGATGTTTAATGGTTTTGATATGGATTCTACAATGCTTAGAATTGGGGCTATGAACCTTATTTCTCATAATGTAGACAATCCACAAATAGAATATAGAGATAGTCTTTCACAACAGAATATTGATGAGAATAAGTATTCTTTAATCCTTGCAAATCCGCCCTTCAAGGGGTCATTAGACTATGAGGTAGTTGCAGAAAACTTATTATCTGTATGTAAGACTAAGAAGACAGAATTGTTATTTATTGCGTTATTCTTACGTTCATTACAGGTTGGTGGTAGATGTGCATGTATCGTACCTGATGGTGTATTATTTGGTTCTAGTAAAGCACATAAGAGTATTAGAAAAGAATTAGTGGAAAATAACCAGTTACATGCAGTTATTTCTATGCCTAGTGGTGTATTTAAACCATATGCAGGTGTATCTACAGCTATATTAGTATTTACTAAGACAACTACAGGTGGTACTGATAATGTTTGGTTTTATGATATGAAAGCTGATGGTTATTCATTAGATGATAAACGTTCAGCAGTAGAAGAGAATGATATTCCTGATATTATTCATAGATATGAACATTTAGATGAAGAAAAGGATAGAAAGAGAACAGAACAGAGCTTCTTTGTACCTAAGGAAGAGATTGCAGAGAATGATTATGATCTTTCTATTAATAAGTATAAAGAGATTGTTTATGAGAAGGTTGAGTATCGTCCTACTCATGAGATATTAGGTGATATTGAAGCACTTAATAAAGAGATAGAAGAGAGTATTGAGGAATTAAAGTCTTTATTGAAGGACTAGAAAGGAGCTAAATGTGGGTGATAAATCTGCATTTGTAGAGTTAGGGTGGAATATGTAAAACTTGAAGAAATATGTACAATTGTATCAGGGGGAACTCCTTCTAGATCAAAGCCTGATTATTGGAATAATGGGAATATACCTTGGATAAAAATTAAAGATATGAAATCGAAGTATATAGATTCTGCTGAAGAATTTATAACAGAAGAAGGTTTAAATAACTCTTCTACCAAGATGTTAAAAAGTGATACTATTTTATATTCGATATTCGCTACGTTAGGAGAAGTTGGAATTTTAAAAATTGATGCATGTACAAACCAAGCAATAGCAGGATTATCTTTAAAAGAAAATTCAAATATTTTGAAAGAGTACCTCTATTATTATTTGAAATCAAAAAAGAAAGATGTAAATAATCTAGGCAGAGGAGTTGCGCAGAATAATATTAACTTATCTTTATTGAGAAAATTTAAAATTCCAGTAATGCCTTTGCATCAGCAAAAGAAAATTATCGAAGTGCTAGATATTGTTTCTAGCACTATAAATAATTATGAAAGAGAATTAATACTATTAGATGAACTGGTTAAAGCCCGATTTGTGGAGATGTTTGGGGATCCTAATATTGAGTTTAAATATAGTTCTGTAAAGTTTAATGATTTGGTTGCAAGAATGACAAAAGGTCCTTTTGGAAGTGATATGAAAAAAGATTTGTTTGTTCCAAAAGGAGAAAATACATATAAAGTGTATATTCAAATAAATGCTATTCAAAAAAATCAATCACTTGGAGAGTATTATATATCAAAAGAATACTTTGATAGAAAAGTATCAAGATTTGAATTATTTCCAAATGATTATATTATCACTTGTGATGGAACTTTAGGTAAGTATTTAAAACTTGATGAGAATATGGAAAAGGGTGTAATTTCTCCTTCTTTATTAAGACTGACATTGCAAAATGATAAAATCAATGATAAATACTTTGAAAATATTTGGGATTTTTATATGCTAGGACTTATGAAGAAAGAAGCTCGTAATGCCTGTTTGGTGCATTTACCATCCGCTAAAAAAATAGGAGAAATATCAATTCCAGTTCCCCCTCTAGAACTCCAAAATCAGTTCGCATCATTCGTAGAAGAAATCGATAAATCAAGGTCTCGAATACAGAAGTCATTAGAAGCATCACAAGAACTATTCGATAGCTTAATGCAAGAGTATTTTGGTTAATATAATTGAATAAATTTGTTTAATAGGGTGTAGATGATGTTGGTAACGGAGGTTATCAACATGAAAGAAACTATTATTAAAGAAATTGAACAGAAATTGTTACGTTATCTAGACAATGCACAGATGGAAATGTTACATAGAACATTAAAGTCTTGTCTGGATAACGTAACTTTTATTATGCAAGAAGATAGTATTCAGGATATCTTTGAATACTCTAATATGGAACTCATAGACAAGTTTATTGCATCTAAAGAGATAGAAGGATGTTCAAAAAGAACAACTCAATACTACAAATCTACTTTAGTGATGTTGGAGAATAGAACAGATATACATTTTACACATATGACTACAGATCATTTAAGAACATATCTCACTGATTATCAGAAGATAAACAATTGTTCTAAGGTAAGTATTGATAATATTAGAAGAAATCTAAGTAGTTTCTTCTCTTGGCTAGAAGAAGAAAACTATATTCTTAAGAGTCCTATGAAGAGGATTCACAAGATAAAAACAGATAAGGTAATTAAAGAAACGTTATCTGATGAGTCTTTAGAATGTTTAAGAGATAGTTGTGATAATTTAAGAGACTTGGCTATTATTGATTTGTTGGCTTCTACAGGTATGAGAGTAGGGGAACTAGTAAACATCAATATAGAAGATATAGATTTTGAGAATAGAGAATGTGTTGTGTTTGGTAAGGGGAATAAAGAAAGACCTGTATACTTTGATGCAAGAACAAAAATACACTTAAAGAATTATCTAAAGAGCCGAACAGATGATAATCCAGCATTATTCGTCTCTTTAGATAAACCTTTTAATAGGTTACAGATTAGTGGTGTAGAGATAAGATTAAGGAATTTAGGTAGACGTTTAGGTATACATAGGGTACATCCACATAAGTTTAGAAGAACAGTAGCTACTAGAGCTATAGATAAGGGAATGCCTATTGAACAGGTACAGAGTTTATTGGGTCATTCACAGATAGATACGACTATGCATTATGCAATGGTTAATCAGAATAATGTAAAGGAATCACACAGAAAGTTTGTGGCTTGATAGAGTGAAAAATTGGGATAGTAGAGAAGTCTACAAATCCTGATTTCATGGTTAAATGCAAATCTGCATTTGTAGGGAATACAGGTGACTGAATTAAAAGAAATATGTAAAGTTCAATGTGGATTTGCGTTTGATTCAAAAAAGTTTACAGAAGATGATTCATTTAGTCCTTTGATTCGAATAAGAGATGTGAAACGTGGGTTTACTCAAACGTATTATACTGGTGAGTTTTCTTCTGAATACATAGTTCATAAAGGTGATCTTTTAGTTGGGATGGATGGCGAATTTAATATTGCACGCTGGAATTCAGAAGATGCATTATTAAATCAGCGAGTTTGCAGAATAATTGCTAATAGTAATGTAAATGAAGAATATTTAAGGTTTTATTTAAAAAGAGCTTTAAAACTTATTGAAAGTAAAACATCATTTGTAACAGTGAAGCATTTGTCAGCTAAAGAATTAAACGGTTTGAAACTTAACTTACCTTGCATGGAAGATCAACAGTGTATATCAAAACAATTGTCAATTTTAGAATTAGTGAT
>OMFN01000860.1_pt1 | contig 14632 bp, 17 predicted proteins | sample 1645641 | NCBI WGS metagenome assembly OMFN01 (sample SAMEA103958126, study PRJEB25191) | human gut metagenome
ATTCTTTGATACAATCGCAACTTTCACACAGACCATTGCTGGCTGGGTTGTACTGGCAGGAAAGAACGTGGCACAGATTAGTGATGGAATATCCAATCCTGTCGTTGCTGGAATTATAAACTGGCTGATAAGAATATTGATTTGCGGTGGATGTCTGGTGGGTGTGGGAATACTTTTGGCATTCATCGAAATAAAGATTGCAGGGCTATATAAGAAATACTGTTGGGATATGATTACCATAATGGTGATACTCGTAAGTATGGCAATAGCAATCTATTTCGCAGATTGGATAAGGACAATATTACCAGTCAATCTACTGTTTCTATTGTTATTGGTACAGGTAATATATGTCGTGATAAGATGGTATGTGAAAGGCTGGCGGGAAACAAGGGGATATTACTAAAACATACTATACCATGCCTAAAACTGTTAAACAATAAATCGGCATAATTGGTCATTTCATGATGCAAGATAAAAAGACTGATTATGTCGATATACAGATTCTGTGAATGAATGAAAGTGGATAACTTGTTTTGTCCGAGCAAGGGAACTATAATGTTTTGGTAGAAGTAAAAAAGACAACCATTTGGTTGAGAAAAAAAGATGCAGAAAAACCTATTGACGGAAGAATAAAAAATCAAGGAGTAATCATGATAGAAAACAAGATAATATTGATTGAAGATGATAAAGAAATAAGAGGAATGATAAACGATTATTTATCAGGAGAATTTGAAGTGACAGCTTTTAATGATGGTATGTCAGCTATCCAGAAAATTACAAGCTATGATGAATATGCGCTTGCGCTTATTGATCTTATGTTACCGGATATAAGCGGGATGGAGATTATTAAGATAATTCGTAAAGTCAGCAAGATACCAATTATTATTATTACTGCTAAAGACAATGATATAGACAAATCATTAGGATTGAATTTGGGTGCTGATGATTATGTGGTAAAACCTTTTTCACTCATTGAGCTTACTGCTAGAATAAAGGCTAACATCAGACGAGCAAGAACCTACCAGGCGTTACCGAATAATTCTATTATCAAAATTAAAGATATAGAAATCGACCCTCATAGTCACATGGTTCAGCGCAAAGGAGTAACCATAGATTTAACGCCAATTGAATTTCAAATTTTATACATTTTAGCAAGCCATCCGGGGCAGGCTTATTCAAAGGAAAGGCTATATGAACTGATTTGGAAAGAACCATATTTTGGAAATGAAAATGTGTTGAATACACACATCAATCGTCTTCGCTTGAAATTGAAGAGCAATGCAGAAGACAGTACAGCCTATGTTAAAACTTTATGGGGCATTGGATATAAGATGGAGGAGAAATAGATGATGATTTTATTTGTGGTTCTTTCATTTGTTATGGTTTTTATATTGATCTGGCAACAGATACAGCATAAAAAATTAGTACGAGAAATTGATTATATTACAAGTAGGCTTGATACTATTTCTGTCATTTCTGAAAATGGCTTTGTACTTATACCTACAGATAATGATAGTATCAAGAAATTAAGCGCTGCACTTAATAAGCTGCTTCAAGATTTTTATACAAAAAAGTCACAATTTGAGCAGAGTAAACAGGCAATGGCGAAAGTCCTTACAAACATCTCTCACGACATCCGAACTCCACTCACTGTTCTAAAAGGAAATAGTGAAATGCTTTCCAATATAACAAACACTTACTCTGCATCTGAAAATGTTCATGCTATGGCTGTTAAAATAGACCAAAAGGCTGATGATTTAATCTCAACAATTAACGACTATTTTACAATGTCTAAAATAACTTCTGGAGATTTTTCTATTAAAATGAAAAAGGAAAATATATCAAGGATTTGCCAAGATACAATTTTGGACTACTATGACCTTCTTGAACAGAAACAATTTGAAGTCAATATTCAGATACCGGATACACCGATTTTTGCCTATACAGATAACGAGGCGTTACAACGCATTTTAAAAAATCTGATAGACAATGCCATCCGACATGGTGGTGATGGTAAGTATATTTCTTTAAGGCTCACCACATCAAATGGAAAAAACATTATTGAAATAGAAGATCGAGGAGATGGGATATCACCACAGCAGCAAAAACAGATCTTTGAAAGGAATTATACAACAGCCCGAAAAACTTCCGGCAGTGGTTTGGGGCTTTCAATTTCAAAATGTCTTGCTGAACAAATTGGGGCAGACTTAGAAGTTTATAGTGTACAAAATGAGCAAACTATTTTCTCAATCATCTTGAAAAAGTTAGAAAATCGTTAGATTTATGACAGAGAAAAGAGAAGTCCATTTTGTATAATGGCAGCTATAAAGGAGGCACACAAAATGGATTATATTATGGAAACCGTAGGTTTGCGAAAAGCCTACAAAGATAATATTGTTGTAGACGATGTAAATATGCATATATCTAAAGGGGCAATATATGGCTTTGTTGGTCCAAACGGCGCAGGAAAAAGCACGGTTATGAAAATGATTTTGAGTCTTATCCAGCCAGATGCTGGAGAGGTTCAGCTTTTAGGCGAAAAAGTTACCAGTCACAGTTATGAAATATTCAAAAAGGTTGGTTCTATTATTGAGAATCCATACTTTTACGATAAAATGACTGCCAGACAAAACTTAGAGCTGCACTGTGAGTATATGGGATTTCCCAACAAGGAACGAATCGATGAGGTTTTGCATTTGGTGGACTTGCAGAATGTCGAGAAAAAACAAGTTTGTCATTACTCGTTGGGTATGAAACAACGACTTGCTATTGCAAGAGCTATTCTGGCAAAGCCAGAATTTTTGATTTTAGACGAACCGATCAATGCTTTAGACCCTGAGGGTATTCGTGAAATGCGAACCCTTTTTCAACGGCTAAATCAAGAAGATGGAACAACTATTTTTATATCCAGCCACATTCTATCCGAAGTGGATCTTCTTGCTGATACGATTGGAATTATTCAACACGGAAAACTCTTAACAGAATTACCTATCGAAGAAATCCATAAGCATCAAACAGATTATATCAGCTTGCAGGTTGACGATGTGACTCGTGTTGCTGCACTGCTTGAAAACATGAGAATCACGAATTTTAGTGTATTAGATAAAGAATTTATCCACATTTATGATTCTGATATTTCAGGTAAAGCTCTGTCAAAAGCCATCATTGAGAACGGGATTGGTTTGGAGAGCATGGGACGCAAGCAAGACACACTGGAAGATTTCTTTTTCCAGCTTACAGAGGAGGAAAAATGAGATGACACATTTGATCAAACTGGAACTGAAAAAATTTGGTATTGCACAAAATATTATCTTTATGTTTGCCGCAATTCTTTTCAGCATCCTTTTCATTACAATATCTTTATGGGATAGCATGACAGACCCCAAACAGGTCAAAGACACATTTGAAAGCACATACCTTGTCATTGGCTTATTGATGTCATTCATTTTTCTTGTGTACTCGTCGGTCTTAACGGCAAAGCTGGTTATTGGAGAATATAATCATCGAACAATTACGATTATGTTTTCTTATCCTTTAAACAGAATAAAATTGATTGCCAGCAAATTAACTATAATCATGGTTTATACAGCGATTTCAATGACGATTGGATATATCTGTTGTAGCAGTTATATTATATTTGCGGATAAATCCTTTAATATGCTGGAGGGAACATTTCAACCATCAATGCTCCGAACATGGATACCAATGGCAATAACCACTGTGATTATATGTATGGTGCTGTCTCTGTGGTCATTTATTATTGGCATGATCAGAAAATCTGTTCCTGCAACAATCGTTACTTCTTTGATTGTTATTGTGTTACGGCAAGTTATTATCACCAAAAACACAACCAATCAGGAGTCCATAATGCAAGTTATCTTAGTTGCTATTGTTACCGTCATTGCTACACTACTTATCTTTAAAAGAAAAGTGCCTGAACTATATTGATTATTTCTATTTTTACAAATGGTAAAAGAAAAAGCCGTCGCAAAGCAGATTCAATTTCATGTATTTATATAACGGCGGCTTTGATTTTTAAAGTCAATGTTTTTAGTGATTACACAAACAGATGACAACTTACATGTATGTGGTAGCTGACGTAAGTTTGGATTATTTTAAAAGATTTCCAATGAATCTTCCGCATCTACCCACATCTGCATATTCCCATCCAGATATAATCGTACATATTCAAGCGGTTCATCAATTGCAAGTGCATTTAATGCACAATCTGAGCCAGGCGTAGTTTTTAAATTCTTTTCTGCTTCCCAACAGTCAATGCGGAGCATATAGCTCGCAGAGGTATAAACATCAACACTATTACGTTGTGGATTGTATTCTGCAAATATTGTTCTCATTGTATCAAATCTCCTTATCATTCAATCAATCATTTCTTACAAAAATCAGAAGCGTTTCAATCAGTTCACCATGTCATTTTCATTTTGTGCTATAATGTGTTATCAGTTTTTTTGCCCTTGTATTTGCCCTTATCAGAGTTCGTAAACACTGGTGGGACGATATAACACAAGGGAAACAATAAGGGAAAGCTCACCTGCGACAAATCCAGTGTTTTCAAGGGCCTGCGGAGAATTTAATAACATAATATAACAGTTATTATAATCTCTTAAAACAGGTGAAATCTCAATCGGAATTTGGAAAGGGGTGCACTGCCATGCTGAGAAAGTTGAATTGTTTTTTAAACATCGTTATTGGTTCATTCATAGGAATTTTTATTGGGTACGGAATTTATAAGTTCTGGCACTTTAAAACTTATCCAAATTTATATGCCATGCAGTCTGCACCGTGGTACACAGAGTTACTGTTGGATGGTGCCATGGTGGTCGTATGTATTATCCTAAAGCTGATTATTTGGAAAAAGTTAAAGCCATAACTTCATATTTTAGAAAGGAGATGGCAAATATGTGGTGGTCTATTGGTGGTGGAATCATAATCTTTGCGTTAGGTATGTTTATCTTCTTAAAGCCGGGCTTAATATGGAAATTAACAGAAGAATGGAAATCTTATCGTGCAGATGAACCATCTGAGTTCTATTTGAAAGCCACAAAAATCGGTGGTGCTTTATTTGCCCTATTTGGAATTATTATGATTATGCTTCCATTTATTTTGGAGTGACAATTTCAAGTTTGTAAGGAACAGAAACTTTGAAGTTATAGGAGATTAAATATGATTTGGCAACAGGATATACAGGACGCTATTTTTAAACATATAGCAGAACAAATGAAATGTAGTGTAGATGAATTACATTCTGGTGAAACTAATTTTATCATGGACGAAACTGTTTCAAAACGCTATGTAAAAATTCTTAGTGTAGGTGATACAAATGTTGTAACAGTATCTAAAAATATTTATTCGGAGGCTATGAGATGCCTTCGTGGAAAAAACAGAGATGAGTTGTATGAGAGCGATTTTGTATTTGGTCAAACATTGCATTATGTTCCGGATTTAAGTCAAATGACCATATTACCTTATACTAATGATTTTACATTTGAATTACTGGTTAGTGATGAAATTCAAAAATTGCGAGGAATACATGGTTTCGATAATTCATTATCATTTGACGAAGATGGTAATACTACGACATGTATTGTTCTATATGCAAAGAGAAATGACGAAATTGTTGCATTAGCAGGAGCCTCAATTGTAGATGATGACTTACGTGAGATTGGGATTGATGTAAAAAAGGAGTATCGTAGAAAAAACTTGGCTTCATTATTAGTACATAATTTGACTGTTGCAATAATGGAACAGGATAAAATCCCCTTTTATAGTGCTTCTGTAACAAATATAGCATCACAGGCAGTTGCAATTCGTAGCGGTTATATGCCATTATGGACAGATACATATGGAACTAGAGGTATTTGTTGATAGGAAGAACTGATAACAAGGTGAAATTCCAGTTGACCGAGTTCTTTAGAACGAAGGATTGGTGGATTAGAAAGTGTCTTTTACAGGAAGGTGATTAGATGAATGATCAATTCTTACAAGGGGTAATATTCGATTGGAATAGAATTGATAACAATAGTTATTTAAAGAGAATTAAGGCTTTTAAGGGGATTCAAAAACTTGATTTCAACAAAGCAATCACCTTTTTTGTCGGAGAAAATGGCAGTGGTAAATCAACTTTATTGGAGGCACTTGCCGTAGCACATGGTTTTAATCCTGAAGGTGGAACAAAGAATTATGTTTTTTCTACGCATGATACACATTCAGAGCTGTGTGATGCGATAAGAATTTCCAAAGGTTATCGGAAGGAAAAGTGGGGTTATTTTCTTAGGGCTGAAAGTTTTTATAATGTTGCAACGAAGGAAGAAGAATATGCAGATCTCGCACACCCTTCTGCCAAATATCATGAAAAATCACATGGAGAGAGTTTTCTCGCATTGGCACAGAACAATCTGCATCCAAATGGCTTGTATCTTTTTGATGAGCCGGAAGCTGCATTATCCCCACAGAGACAGCTTACATTGTTGATGCAAATATATAGTTGTGCAAAAGAGGGAGCACAGTTTATTATAGTTACGCATTCGCCGATTTTGTTAGGAATACCAGATGCAGATATCTATTGTTTTGATAATGGACGCATACATCTGTGCGAATATGAGGATACAGAGAGCTACCAGGTAACAGAAATGTTTATAAACAACAGGCAGATGCTGTTGGATAGATTACTAACAGATTAGATAATAAAGAAATTGACAACTTCCAGTTGTGCGCCCAGCTAAGGGTGTGTAGTCAAGCCGATGGGATTCCGGTTTATCCAAGGTTTAGCCAACCAGATAATAGCGAGTCTTGGGATGATGCCGGTAACGGCATCTGACAAGCGTAGACAGCAAGAAAGCAGGGTTGAATAGTGATTGAGCTTCGAAACGTTAACTTCAGTCGGTCGACGTCTTAACTGGTGCGGAAGACAATATCATGTAATGCGATATGGCGAGTGTTATGTGGCACTGCGGAGTCAGAGAACCAATCATGTTTTACATTGTGAATACACATCAACTGGGGAGAACCTGCCATTTCTCGAAGAATGGGAGAATTTTGCAAAAGTAATTAAAAGAGCAATGATCGCATGTGAAAACAGCGGGCACAGTATTCCAGACGATTTTCCCGAGGTCAGGAAAATCGTTGAAGCCGGAGTCACCACGAAACAAAAAAAAGATTATGAACTGTCAAGATATGCATGTTATCTGATCGTTCAGAATGGAGATCCAAGAAAAGAGGTCATTGCATTAGGACAGACATATTTTGCAATCCAGACATACATACAGGCAGGAAGTTGCTGACCACTTTAATGAACTGGACGAAGATAACAGAAGACTTGTTGTCAGGGGAGACATCAAACAGTGGAATCAAATGTTGGCAGAGACAGCACATAATGCAGGAGTTATTACGAATGAGGAATTTGCAATTTTTCAAAATGCCGGATATATGGGGCTATACGGTGGATTAGATGTTGATGATATTCATACGAAAAAACACTATGCCGGAAGATTTGCCAACACCGGAAAAAAGTATCCAGCAGATAGAAAAAGAACAGATGCAGAGATTAAAAAATAAGGCTAAGAAAGGCAAGCTGATGTTGGACGAATAATCCGAATGGTATTTTATTGTTACATTTGGAATTTTGGGTGTTACAAGGGACCGTGTGAGACTTATTGATGGCAGTTATAACAAAAGAGTTCTGATTGTTACCATTATCACCAATATTATTGATGCCGCATTAACAATTAATAGCATTGAGACAGTTGTGAAAGCAGTTAAATATAGTCAACAATAAAAGAGTTTTGTGAAATGTGTTTAATGGTGTTAGGCACCAAAAATTTCGAAACAATAAGGAAAAGCTCAATCGGAATTGACCGAGCTGAAAGAGAAGGATGCTTGTTGCCCGAAAGACAAGAAGATGGAAGTAGAAGAAAACAAAAAATAATTTTTTATATGAAAGGCTGGTTGCAGAATGTCAAAACAAAATATTTATGATAATGATTTATTTTACGAAAACTTCGAGAAAATACGTAGCAAAGAAATCAATTTTAATGATATTATTGAGACACCAATAATATTAGGAATGATACCTGAACTATATAAAAAGAAAGTATTAGATATTGGATGTGGTATGGGGCAACATGCACTTCAATATTCAAAGAAAGGGGCGTTATCCGTTCTTGGAATTGATATATCGGAAAAAATGTTAGCATATGCAAGAAAAAATAATGCTGCCTCTAATATTGAATACAGAAGACTGGCTTTTGAAGAATTGGATGATTTAGAGGAAAAGTTTGATGTTATTACAAGTTCATTGGCTTTTGATTATGTAGAAAATTTTGAAAGGCTTATGAAACAGATTTATAGTCACTTGAATGAAAATGGCAAATGTGTTTTTTCGATGTCACACCCAATAAGTACAGCATATGATGGGACTTTTGACAGATATACCAGAACAGAGACTGGAGAAAGATTATATGCTAATCTACGAAATTACGGAATAGAGGGTAAGCGTGTTATTCATTGGGTAGTAGATGAATATGAACTTTATCATAGAACGATTTCAACATTAATAAATGATATTGTTTCTGCTGGATTTATTATTGAGGAATGTCAGGAATCAAAAGTACCAGAATCAATTAGAGAAAAGCGAACAGATATGTTTGGAGGAGTTATTCATCAGCCAGACTTTATTTTTTTTAGGTGTGGAAAGAAAAATTAATATTTTATCTATGTAAAGAACCCGACAAATTCAAGTTTGCACAATTCTTGAACTCAACACAAACTGCCATCAGTGTTGTTCCGTTGCTTGTTCTTTGCTGGTATCATAGAACCATCAAATGAAGGAGGCAACAAGCCATGAGTAGGGGAATGTCAAGATAAAATACGATGCTTAACACAACAACGGGATTATGCCCGGACACATCAGAAAATCGTAGAGATACCGGTAGAAAAGCCGGTACTCTATAAAAAATGCGAAGCCTGTGACCGGACAGCCTATCAGAATGCAAAAGCAAGATACGAAACACAAAAAGAGCAACTTGCAGGACAATATAAAGCAAAAACGGTAATGTTCCAAACAACCTTGTTCCTTCTTGCATGGTATTCGCTGACAACCACTCTTTTTCAGGCAGTACAGTCAGATGTGTTTCTTTCCGATTGTAAATCATTCTTCCATGATGCAGCGTCATTCATACAAACTTTTATCGGTTGGACGATTGATGCCGGGCAATCTGTGGCACAGATCAGTACAAAAATTCCAAATGCGATTATAGCCGGAATGGGATATTGGTTATTACTGATATTGATTGTAGGAATATGTGTGGCAGGAACCGGTATTCTGGTGATACTGACAGAAATAAAGGTTATAGGATTATATAAGAAAAACTGTTGGGATGTTATTACCCTACTGACGATACTGACAAGTGCTGCTGTCATCATTTATTTTGGAGAAGCAATTAAAAAAGCACTGTCAGTAAATCTTCTATTGCTTTTCCTACTTTTGCAAGGAGTATATGTTGGAATTAGATGTTATTTGGAATCATGGCTTGAGAAAAGAAGATATTAAGTACCCTTATGTGTGAAGTTTTTCTTAAATTCTCGTTCATTCACACACTATTCTCATACTGTTGCTATTCAATAATCCCGATTGAGAAAACCTCTCTGATACAGTATAATAAAGTGTCAGGGAGGTATCTCTATGAAGGAAAAAATACTAATCATTGAAGATGATTTTACGATACAAACACAACTTAAAACTCTTTTATCCGGGAATGGATATGAGGTATTTGCAGTTACGGATTTTTCCCGAACAATAGAGCAGTTAAAAGAAGCTGCGCCACATCTGGTTATTCTGGATATAAAACTTCCGGGTAATAACGGTTTTGAAATATGCTCTCAAATTCGCACCTTTTCAGATATTCCGATTGTATTTGTAACAAGCAGCAATACAGATATGGACGAACTGAACAGCATTATGCTGGGTGGAGATGCGTTTATCACAAAGCCTTATAATCCCGCTATTCTTCTTGCTAAAATTGCTGCATTGTTAAAGAAAGCCTACCGTTCCCCTCAAACAGAAATTTATATGTGGAGAGAAGCTACCCTGCATTTGGAGAGTAGCATGATAGAGTACAAAGGAAAGAAAGCAGAATTGACAAAGAATGAATTGAAAATCCTCTACTACCTTTTTAAGAACGCCGGAAAAATCTGTTCCAGAAATGATATTGTGGATTTTCTTTGGGACAATCAGCTTTATGTTGATGATAACGCCCTAAGTGTCAATATTACCCGTATTCGCGACAAACTGGCAGCAATCGGACTTGTAGATTTCATTAAAACAAAACACAGGCAGGGATATACATTATGAGTGGAAAACAATATTTGAAAAATCAACTCCCCGTTATTTTAATCAATCTGCTGGGTATGCTTGCCCTTGCTTTGTTCCTGATTGCAAGCGATAATCCTATCCAAACAGTCCTGTTTATTCTTGCAGTCTGGTCGATTGTCCTTGTTTTATCTTTGCTGGCATTTTATTTCTCACGAAAAAAATATCTGAATAAATTGCTCAATATGACGGAGCAATTAGAAGAACGATATTTATTGCCGGAAATCATGCAAGTGCCGGAAAGGGCTGATGAACAGGTTTTTTACCAGATTATGAAAATGGCTGAAAAATCTATGTTGGAACGGATTGGCGAAGTACAGAGGGAACGCAGGGAATATAAAGAATACATTGAACAATGGATACACGAAGTAAAAACACCAATTACAGCCATGAAGCTGCTGTGTGAGAATAACCGTTCTCCCTTTTCCAGAGAGGTATTGGCAGAGTTAGAGAATATCAATCAATATACAGAACAGGCGCTTTACTATGCCAGAAGTGAACACACTGAAAAAGACTATTCTGTCCGTGAAGTCAATTTATGCGATGTTGTGCATAGTGCAATCGCAGATAATAAGTATCTTTTGCGTCAAAGCAATATGTCAATTCAGATAGACGATATAGAAACAAAAGTTTACACCGATGAAAAATGGGTGCGGTTCATCTTAAATCAGATTATCGGTAATGCAATCAAATACCATGCAGAGCAGCCTATTTTGCACTTTGGGGCGACAAAAACGAATGACAAGATTGTGCTATCTATCAGCGATAATGGGATAGGTATTCCTAAAAGTGATTTACCCCGTATTTTTGAAAAAGGATTTACAGGTCAGAATGGGCGAACCGGGAAAAATTCTACTGGAATTGGCTTATATCTTTGCAAGCGTCTATGTGATAAACTGGGAATAGGACTTACTGCTTATTCCGAAAACAGAGGAACAACGATTTCACTTATCTTTCAAATGAATGATTTTATTATCGGAGTGCAGAGCTGATAGGTTCTGCACTTCTTACATTTTTGTAAGAACTGTGTAAGAAAACTTGATACAAAAAATGATATACTCCATTTACAATATGGGTATGGAACAGTTAAGGAGGTTTATCCGATGAATACAATTTTGAAGCTGGAGCATATCCAGAAATATTATGGCAATGAGGGGAATATTACCAAAGCCATTAAAGATATTAGTTTTTCTGTGGAAGCCGGAGAATTTCTCGGAATTATGGGTGCGTCCGGTTCTGGAAAGACAACGCTGCTAAACTGTATTTCTACGATTGATACCGTAAGTGCAGGGCATATTTTTTTAGAGGGAACAGATATAACGGAAATCAACCCCAAATCCCTTGCTGGCTTTCGCAGAGAGAATTTAGGTTTTGTATTTCAAGATTTCAATTTGCTGGATACATTGACAATTTCAGAAAACATTGCACTGGCATTAGCAATCAATAAAGTCCCTGCCGGGAGTGTAGAACCCCACATTTTGGATATAGCCGGAAAGCTGAATATCAGCGATATTCTAAACAAATATCCTTATCAGGTATCGGGCGGTCAAAAACAGCGTTGTGCCTGTGCAAGAGCAATTATCAACAATCCGAAACTCTTATTGGCAGATGAGCCAACAGGAGCATTAGACAGCCATTCCTCACAAATGCTGCTGTCTACCATTCAAAGTATCAATGAACAGCTTAGGGCGACAATTCTTATGGTAACTCATGACGCTTTTACCGCCAGCTATGCCAACCGTATTCTTTTTTTGAAAGACGGAGAAATCTTTATGGAACTGCGCAAGGGCAACGACAGCAGAAGTGCTTTTTTTGATAAAATTCTGAATGTCCTTACCATGATCGGAGGGGGACAGAGCCATGTATGCTAAACTTATTTTCAGAAATGCAAAACGGTCTGTAAAAGACTATCTGGTCTACATTGTCACAATGACAATCTGTGTTACCTTGTTTTATGCGTTCTTGTCTATTTCCAGTAGTTATTATAGCCCGGATATAGGCAGCGAGTATGATTTTACGCTGTTAAGTGACGGAATGAAAATTGCAATCTGCATGATAACATTGCTGTTGTTATTTTTGATACGGTTCGTCAATCATTATATGCTAAGACGGAAGCAAAAAGAGTTTGCTGTCCAGTCCATTATGGGAATGGAACAAAAAACCATTGGCAGGATTTTCTTTGCAGAAACACTGATTATGGGTATGTTTTCCATTTTGATTGGTATTTTTTGCGGTGTATTTTGCTCTCAATTCATTACCGCAATGCTCCTTACTGCTTATGGAAAGCCTTATGAAATCTCATGGACATTATTCCCGGATACCGTTTTGTTGACAGTGGTATTTTTTGTGGCAAGTTTTTTTGTGGTAGGAATTTTCAATACCCGTACCATTCAGAAAACAAAAATTATTGATATGCTTTCCGCAGAGAAAGAGAACGAACCAGAGCTAAAAAAGAGCCGCTTCATTTCTGTTGTAGTAGTCCTCTTTGAAGTATTTACCGTATGGGGATTGATTACAGGAATACAAAAGGTCTGGTTTTATTATGACACCCGCTTTGCGTTTCCGGTGCAGCTTATGTTTTGGGGAAATATTCTTTTTCCGCTGCTTACTTTGCTGTGGTCGATATTTTGCATAATCAGAAAGAAAAAAAGAGAATGTTTCATTGCTGGTTTGCTGATATGTTCTGTATTGAACGCTTTTACAGCAGCCAGTGTTGCAGCATTAACAAATAAATATTATCTGTCTTTAGGTGGCGGAACGCTCAATCAATATCTACTTTTTGTCTTGATTGACTTACTTTTCTTCATTTGTGCCTTCATTTATCTTACCAGTGGTTTGATTGTAGCATGGAAAGAAAAATCGCCGGAACACCGATACCATGAGGAAGCACTTTTCTTTTTCGGGCAGATTACCTCAAAGCTGAATACGACCAGCAAGACTATGGCAGTCATTTGTATCACTTTGGTATTAGCAATTTTCATGTTCGTTGCAGCCCCTATTTTGACGGGCTGGTCGTCTGGCTATTTGGATATACGCTCTATGTATGATGTACAGGTATATTCAAAATACAATGATGTTTATGAAGAAGAAAATCTGCCACAGGACAGTTATGAAATCATTACTGATTTTCTGACAGAACATAAAATAGATACAGACTATGATTGCACTTTCAATCTATATCTGCCAGAGAAAGACGATTTTCACAACAGACAGAAATATGATTTTCCGATTGTGGCAATTTCTTTAAGTGATTATAACACCATACGGGAAATGTTGGGTTATGAGCAGATTATTCTGGGAAAAGATGAATTTACAACACAATGGAAAACAATCGCCACCGAGGAAGAACGGGATAGCTTTTTGAAAGAGCATACCAGCATTATGACGGACGCAGGAGAATTGACTCTTTCCGGGCAGTCCTATTATGAGGAAGCAATCGGAGAAACAGCATACAATTCCTATACAGATATACTCTATGTACTTCCAGACAGTATTTGTGAAAAGTTGTTGCCCGTAATAAAAAACCGCTATATCACAACAGAAGAAAACATCTCCTATGAAAATGCAAGGGAACTGGAAAAACTTTTTGCAGAGGAATACCCAGAGCAAGCAGAAAACGGTGTTATGTATGGAATACGGTTCAGCACATTACAGAGGAATAGTACAATAGCAAATAATTTCGTTTTACGGGCTGCAATGATTTATGGTGCTGTTGTATTGATGATTATATGTCTTACCGTACTTTCCTTGCAACAACTCTTAGACGCAGGACAATATAAATATCGCTTCTCTGTACTCCGAAAATTGGGGATGGAAGAAAAGCATATCGGAAAACTGATTTTGCAACAATTAAGTGTTTGGTTTGGGCTTCCAATTATCACAGCAATCATTGTAGCTGCTATTGTAATAGCTTACTTTATCCAAACCATATCAGCAGAAATTTCAGCCTATATCGGGTTTGGTGCATTGATGTTACAAATAGGGGCAACAATGGGGATTTTGGTAATTTTATTGATTTGTTACTTCATAAGTACATGGATTATTTTTAGGCGTTCTGTTAATCCATAGAAAATATGTAATTATTGCATTTCGCACATTTTTAAAGAGGGATAGCACTCTTAATGAACACTATCCCTTTCACTTAATAAAGTTCTAATGAATCTTCTGCATCCACCTACATTTGTAAATTTCCCTCAAGATATAATCTTGCATATTCCAAAGGCTCATCCACAGCCAATGAAGTAAGCG
>OMFN01000869.1_pt1 | contig 14503 bp, 10 predicted proteins | sample 1645641 | NCBI WGS metagenome assembly OMFN01 (sample SAMEA103958126, study PRJEB25191) | human gut metagenome
TGTCAGTAAGGAAATAAAAGAATATGGAATGATTAAAACATTTCTGCCGGAAGCTACAGCATTGGAACGTGCGATAACTTACCGGGATAAGAAAATAAAACCATTATTCATCGAAATGAAAAACAAAATCGGTGCGATGGCTGCACAGGTGAAAGAACTCACAAGAGAAAGAGATAGTTGGAAAAGTAAATTTCAGAAGAAAAAGCAAGAGCATGAAAAAACAAAAAAGGAACTGGCAGAAGTTCAGAAAGATTATCAGAAATTGTCTGGTGAGAAAGAAATACTGCAGGGAATTGCAGACAGGTATAACCGACTTTTACGCATGTTGGGGAAAGATATGGTAGAACGACTGGTGCAGGACGATATCCGGATGCAGACGGAACTTGAAGCGAAAAAACAGAAAGAGCAGATGCCGAAAAAAATAGGTGACCGTATACAATGGGCAAGAGAACGAAGTGAAGAACACAATGCAAAAATTAAGAAGAATAAAGCAAAGTACAGAGGAATGGAGTTGTAAGAATATGAAGAAACAGATTTATGATGAAAAGAACGAACTGAACTACACACTGCATGGAGATTATTATCTGCCAGACTTGGAAATCAATGAGGAAGAACCTACATATAGGAAGTATGGAATAATGCGAAAACAGTTTTTGAAGGAACACAGGAGTGCCAGGTATCAATATCTGGTACTGACCGGGAAACTGACGGAGCATTTAAATCAGGTTGATAAGGAAGTAAGAGAAAAAGTTGAGATATTGATGGAACAGATGGCTGAACAGTGGGGTGTGACGGAAGAATTGAAGATGCAGGATCAGATGGAATGGGTGCGGAGGCTGAATAATATTCAAGCAACTGCTGAAGAAATAGCATTGAAAGAAATAATATATTTATAATGCAAAAGGAATCTCTGTTCAAATATTTATTGATAATTAATATTTGAATGGAGATTTTTCATGGACAAATAAACAATGTGGAAGTATAATGAGCAAAAAAGAAGGGAGCGATTGTTATAAGAGAAACACCAGAAAGATTCAAATTAGAAGATACAACAATATGGTCTTTTCCTGAAAGAGGGAATTGGGCTACACATTCAGGAAAATACAGAGGGAACTGGTCTCCGTATATTCCTAGAAATATTATTTTGAGGTATTCAAAGAAAAAAGACTGGATACTAGATCAATTCTTAGGCAGTGGCACAACGTTAATCGAAGCAAAGTTATTAGGACGAAATGCAATTGGCGTTGATATAAATTCTGAGGCTGTCAAATTATCTAACAAAAATCTACATTTTACTTGTCAAGAAAAATCAAAAATATTCACCAAACAAGGAAATGCAAACAATTTATCATTTATAAAAGACGAAAGTATAGATCTTATCTGTACCCACCCACCATATGCTGATATTATACGGTATAGTAAAGAAATCCCAGGAGATATTTCTCATTTAAAATATAAGAATTTTTTGCAGGAACTGGAACAGGTTGCAAAAGAATCATATAGGGTACTAAAAAAGCAAGGAATATGTGCATTTATGATTGGAGATATACGGAAGAAAGGCTATGTTCTACCACTGGGCATGAATTCTATGCAAAAATTCGTTGATGCTGGATTTAAACTCAAAGAAATTGTTATAAAAGAGCAACATAATTGTCGTTCTACTGATTATTGGGAGGGAAAAGAAAGAAAATTCTTAATGCTGGCACATGAATATATTTTTATATTGGAGAAAGCAGACGATCATAATCCTATTTGAAAAGAAATAGTCTTTATTGAATAAAAACATATGTTTGTAAAAAAGTCTGCGATCGCTGAAATAAATGTTGATATGACTGAAATCACATGGTAGAATAACGGCATAGCAATATTTTAGAAAAAATGGTTTAGAGGTTAAAATATGGCGGTCAGTTATAAAAAATTATGGAAATTACTTATCGATAGAGATATGAAAAAGAAAGACTTATGTGAGGCTGCAGGTATCAGTCATGCTTCAGTGGCGAAACTCGGAAAAAATGAAAATGTTACAACAGATGTGCTGGTGAAAATTTGCACTGCCTTAAAATGTGATATTAGTGATATCATGGAAATAATAGAGATTGAAAGGGAAAAGGCGTGATGGAACAAGTTTTAAAGAAAGAAAAACAGATACAGGCAAAGCCTATTATGAAATGGGCCGGTGGGAAGACCCAGATGTTAGGGGATATCATGCCTAAAATTCCTCAGAAATATGGAAAATATATAGAGCCATTTATTGGTGGTGGTGCACTGTTTTTTGCATTAAGTCCGGATAAAGCAATAATCGCAGATAGTAATCCGGAATTGATTAACATGTATCGACAAGTCGCTGATAATGTAGAGGCTGTTATTTCATATCTAAAGAAATACAAAAATACTAAAGAAGATTTTTATGAAGTACGTTCGTTAGATTGGTTCAAATTGAAAAAAGAAGAAGCAGCAGCGAGAACGATTTATTTGAATAAAACATGTTTTAATGGTTTATATCGCGTCAATAAGAAGGGACAGTTTAATGTTCCGTTTGGTAAATATAAAGCTCCAAACTTTTGCGATGAAGAAGCTTTATTCGCTGCATCAGATGTGCTGAAAAAAGCAACTATAACATGTGGAGATTATTTGTCAGTATTGAAAGAATATGCAGAACCGGGAGATTTTATCTTTTTAGATCCCCCGTACTTGCCGATTTCAGAATATTCGGATTTTAAGAGATATACAAAAGAGCAATTTTACGAAGAAGATCATGTAGAATTAGCGAAAGAGGTCAAAAGATTACAGGAATTAGGTTGCCATGTAATATTGACCAATTCTAATCATCCATTGGTTCATGAGCTATACGCGGATTATAAGATTGAGGTTATCCAAACCAAAAGGTATATTTCTTGTAACGGAAGTAAAAGAAAAGGCGAGGATATTATAGTAGATATTTTGCCAAAACAAAAAACTATGTTAAAAATAGTTCCGAAACCTTTACCTGAACAGGTAATGAAATATCCAGCAACTAGATATATGGGCTCTAAAAGTAAATTATTGCCTCAAATTTGGGCGGTTGCTTCACAGTTCAATTTTGACTCAGTAGTGGATCTGTTTTCTGGATCTGGCATTGTCGGTTACATGTTTAAAGCGCAGGGAAAGACTGTAATTAGCAATGACTATATGGCAATGTCAGCAACCTTTACCAAGGCAATGGTAGAAAACAATAATGTTGTATTGCCATTGGACGAGGCGAAAAAATTGTTGATTGAAAAAAAAGAGTCTGATCATTTTGTAGAAGAGACATTTCGAGGCTTATATTATAAAGATGAGGAAAATAGGTTAATAGATATTTTGCGGACTAATATTGCTGCTATTAGAGATCAATATAAGAAAGCAATTGCAATGACAGCATTGATTAGAGCTTGTACAAAGAAAAGACCAAGAGGAATTTTTACATACACCGGAGATCGGTATAATGACGGAAGAAAAGATTTACAGAAATCTTTAGAACAGCAATTTTTGGAAGCGGTGGAAAGTATCAATAATGCAATTTTCGATAACGGTTGTGAAAATAAATCTAAACATGGCGACGCAATGGAAGTAAAAATTAAGCATCCTGATTTAGTATATATTGATCCACCGTATTATTCTCCATTGTCAGATAATGAATATGTACGTAGATATCATTTTGTCGAAGGTTTAGCACGAGATTGGAAAGGTGTCGAAATACAGGAAAATACAGTAACAAAGAAATTTAAGTCATATCCGACACCGTTTTCAACTAGAAAAGGTGCTGCAGATGCATTCGATAAGTTGTTTAAAAAGTTTTCCGACAGTATTTTGATTGTATCTTATTCTTCTAATAGTCAACCAACACAAGATGAAATGGTTGCACTTATGTCTAAATATAAAGAACATGTAGAGGTAGTTCCAATAGATTATACATATTCTTTTGGAAATCAGAAACATGCTAAGACAAATCGAAATAAGGTACAGGAATATTTATTTGTTGGATTTAACGGAGAAGATGTATGGAAGAAAAAATAGAAATTTGGCAAGTAGGGAACACTGGATTAAGAAATCCTAATAGAATACAAGAAGGATTTAAAGCATTTGCTAATTCGCCATATGTGGGGAATCTTCGAAAAGAAAATGAAATTGATTTTATGAATTTTTTAAATACTCAGGGAATTATTCAAAACGAAGATGGAAAAGATACATCCGGTAGTCATGCTCGAAAATGGCGATTAATGTTTTCAAAGAATGGATTTATTTATCCGCAAGTGAAAAAGAAAGATGGTAGTCAAGAAAAACTAGGTAAAGTGGACGATATAACACCATTTGGACGAAATTTTTTAAAGGCGGATACATATCCAGCAGTGCAGGAGTGTTATTTGAGAGCACAAAGTGTTGAACAATTTGCTATGCCAGACGGAAAGTCTTATTTTTCGCCATTGCGATGGATATTAGCAATCATGCTGGAGCTAGAGAGGAGAACAGGAAGTTCAGAGATTACTAGAATAGAGTTTGCATTATGGGGACATACAACAAATCCGAGTTATTCGGTTGAAGAGGTTGTGAATAATATTTTAGATTTGCGTGCACGTAGGAAACAAGCACCATCGAAACGTAAATTTGATAAAAAAGAAATTGAAGAACGTGGAAAGCACTATAATAAAAAAGCTAACAATTTTAAAGAATATAGTGACATGAACATGCGATATTTACGCATTTCAGGAATTTTACAACGAAAAGGAAGAGGAATGATTATTGTCCCGGCTAAACATATTTTGGCTGAAAAATTGGCAAAGTCGACATCAAATGAAGAACCAATAATGGTTCAGTACAAGAGATTATGCGAAGGTGCAGAATTACCAACGGATAATATGGATACCGCCAAGGCTTTATTAAATGATTTAATAAAGCAGATGAAGGGTAGACAAATTCTGTTTAACATTAATGATCTACCATTGAATACTGCAGCAGAAATCAATATTGCAAGAAGACGTTTAGAAAATATCTTATCTCAAACAGATGAAATCCAGTATGCGAAAGAACAATGTAATCAATGGCAGGAAATAGCAGATTATATGGAGTTATTGATTAAAGGTGGAGGAAAGCGTACATACGATGATGATAATGTTATTGAAGTACCAAAAGATGAGACTCCGGCATATTTGGAGTGGATTTTATGGAGAGCTTCTTTAGCTATTGATCACATGGTCAATAAACCTTATGAGGTAAGAGGATTTAAATTAGATTCTGATTTTCTTCCAGTATCTGCCGCTGGTGGAGGAAAAGGCGATCTATATTGCGAATTTAATGACTTTACAATCTTAACGGAAGTCACGATGTCTACGTCATCACGCCAAGAAGCAATGGAGGGCGAACCTGTAAGAAGGCATGTGTCGGATGCTGTCTTAAAATATAATAAGCCAGTATATGGAATGTTTATTGCTGTGAAAATAGATACCAATACGGCGGAAACATTTAGACATGGAATTTGGTACGCACGAGGAGATTTAAAGCAGAGATTGGACATTGTTCCACTAACATTAGCCCAGTATCGGGAATATTTTATGGCGATGTTTAGAACAGGTCACGCTAATCCAGAAAAACTACGAGAATTGATTTTGCTATGTGAAACCAGAAGAGATATTTTGAATGCACCGGGATGGAAGGCATATATAGGGAATACAGTTGATGAAAAAATAAAAAGAATGGAAAAAGGACCATTAGTAAGTAAAAGTAAAGAATTACCGATAGTGCCACCAGGAGCAAACATATGTCATCTGATATATGGCGAAGGACGAGTGGTTGCAATGGATGTGTATTTTCCCGAAGCAAAGGTGAAAGATAAAAAAATTCCATATTTAGTGGGGATTCCAGATGAAATTAGTTTGTATGCAGATGGAAAAACTATATTGCATGAAAGATATGGCGAAGGTATAATACGTGCATATGTGGTTGCTTTTCAAAATGAAATAATACCATTATGTTTTCCTAAAGTGTTTAGTGAGGGATGTGTAAAGATATTGTAAATGAAGGATAAAAAGTATAATTTTGCATAAGATAAGGAGTAGATAATGTATAATTATATAAGTAATTATAAAGGACGAACTGATTTGGTCGATTTATATGGAGATAATTCATTGTTATTGTATGCGTTACAATTGAGATATGACATTGAAGATATAATATCAGTTGCTTCGGAAGCGTTGACAGATGGAAGTGATGATAAAAAGTGTGATTTGATTTATATAGATAGAGATTCGGGATTTGCAGTTGTGGCGCAAGCTTATATGAAGAAAAATCCGACGGAAACAGACTTGGCGAAGGTAAATAAAGCAAGTGATTTAAATACGGCAGCATCATGGATTTTTACGAGAGATATAAATGATATACCAGATAGAATAAAAGATTCAGTTAGTGAGTTACAAGAAGCTATTAAAGATGGCGATATTAACACAGTTTATTTTTGGTATGTTCATAATATGAATGAAAAAAATAATCCAGAAGTTCAGGAGGAATTGAATACTGTTCAGATTGCAGCACAAAAATTGGTAAATAATTTGGCTGGAGATAATTCTGTTAAAATAGTTTCGTTAGAAGTTGGAAATGATACGATTGAACGTTGGTATAATAGCTCTAGTAAACGAATTACAATTGAAGAAGAGATTGATGTAGAAGGAAATGGAAAAGCCTTTGAAGTCAAGGGAGGAAAGTGGAAATCTTGTGTAACAGCTGTAAAAGGTAGCTGGATACGAAAACTTTACTTAATGTATAAAGATGATCTTTTTTCTGGAAATCCAAGAAACTATTTAGGGGCGGGAAAAAGAAAAAATAAAATTAATTTAGGAATTATGGACACAGTGCAAGAGCAACCAGAAAATTTTTGGGCATATAACAATGGATTAACAGCATTAGTGAATGATTATGAAATAGATGATGACAATATAACAAAGGTACATGGAATAACTATTATTAATGGAGCACAATCAACGGGAGCTATTGGAGCTGTTGAAAGCTTAAAAGAAGATTTTCTTGTGCCGATACGTTTTATTGTATGTAGTGATCCTAAGATCATAGAAGAAATTATTAATAATAACAATAAACAAAATGAAATTTTGCCATCTGATTTAAGAAGTAATGATAAACAACAAGTAAGACTTAGAAAAGAGTTTGAAAAATATCCACAACTGTATTATAGCGGTGGTAGAAGAGATAGTACAAGGGTTAGAAACAAAGAAGTCTTTGATCCATATTTGGTTGCACAAACTTTATTGGCTTTTCATGGAGATTGTGTAACTGCTTATAACTCAAAGAAATTGATATGGGACGAGGATAAAGAATACACAAATATTTTTTCGGATCAATTAACTGCAGAACATATTATTTTCGTATATTCATTGGGGAGAGCTATTGATGAATTTAAAATTAACTTAAAAAATAAGAAAGAACAAAGAACGGATATAGAAGATGATGAACTTAATTTTTTGAGTAAGCGTGGCTCTAAAATGTTATTGATATCAGCAGTAAGCACTTGTATGGAAAGCTTACTTGGAAAAAAGATTTTAGATTCTTGGAGGTTAGTGTTTAAAGATAATAAAAATTTTGATAAGTTAGTTGAAGAATGGAAAGCAATATTAGATGTTTTGATGCCATGGCATTCTACGCTTGAACCGGCAATTGTAAGTGGTTTAAAAAGTAAGGAAGCCACACAAAATGCAGCTAAACAATTGAGAGCAACGTTGACATCGTTTAGTTCAATGTATGCTCAACAATTGAAACCATTTTCAGATAGTATAAATACAGATATGTAGATAAATACAGAGATATTGTGATAACACCATGATAACAAAATCTCCCAAAACCACACGGACACAGTGGAAAATGCGGATTTTTCCATACAAATCACACGAAAAATCACCATTTGCACACCGCAATACACCAGTCTGATACCGTGAAGGTGGACGTACTGTAGGTTCAGGACGTGTTGCTACAATCCTTCATTGAGCAATGACTGATTTGTGCGAAAAATGTAGAGTACCGCAAGGTATATTGTTTTCAAACGCAAGACGGGTCTGTCACATGAGCAAATATTTTTTGCTGATATGCTCCCTTCCGGGTAGACAAATAAAAACTTGTCTCCCAGGAAGGGAGCATATTTTACTTTACAGGGTAAGCGCCAAATAATAATGCGGTTAGATACAAGATTACTCCAGCCCTTTACGAGTTGGAGTAATTCACTATAATTCACATGCGATTTTTGATAGATTGGAGTTTTTCACTCCAAGGTGCCAGTTCCGCCAGCTGTTCATCGGTCATATTTTTACTCGGTCGGTTCTCCAGCAGAAATTTAAGATATCCGTAGATGTTCAGCCCATGTGCTTTGGCCATCTCAACCATTGTGTAGACTACTGCGCTGGCATTCGCTCCGTCCACGGAACTGCTGAACAGCCAGTTTTTTCGCCCCACTGCGAACGGACGGATCGCATTCTCACTGAGATTATTGGTAAAGCTGCACCGCCCGTCTTCCAGATAGGTTTCCGCTATATCACGCCTGTTGAGAACATAATTCACGGCTTTATCCAGCCGGGTATTCCGGACGGGCTTTTGCTGGTCAAGCCACGACCAGAAAGCCTCCAGAACAGGTTTTTCCTTCTCGAGACGCAGTTGTTTCCGCTTTTCATAATTACCGGGATACTTTTTGTTAATGGAGTCTTCCATGGCAAACAACCGATTGCAGTACTGGACTCCCTGTACTGCAGGCTGGCTGTAGTCATACTGCTTCCCTTTGGGAACAGCGTCGATAAAGTATCGGCGGATATGTGCCCAACAGGAGCAGCGCCTGATCCCAGGCAGACTGTTATAACCCTGATAGCCGTCCGTTTCCAGATATCCGCTGTAGCCTTCCAGAAACTCCTTTGCATGGCTGCCGCTCCTGGTCGGGGAATAGCCATACAGGATGATCTCCGCAAGTCCGTCCTCACCGCTTCGGAACAGCCACATGAATGACTGGGTCTGTGCCCTGCGTCCTTCCTCTTTCAATACCTGGACCCGCGTCTCATCTGCCATCACAAAACTACGTTTCAGCAGCTCCCGATGAAAGTAATCGTACATTGGCTGAAAATAGTTCTTTGAACAGTAGATGATCCAGTTTGCAAGGGTCGTCCGGCTGATCTGCACCCCATACTGCTTCCAGTCCTTTTCCTGCCGGTAAAGTGGAAGCCCGTTGGCATACTTCTGGTACATAGTCCATGCAGCTGCAGCTGCTGATGCAGGTCCTTTTCCAAGCAGAGCTGGCGGAACCTGAGACTTTACGATCACAGGCTTTTCTGTATCGCCGAGTCCTTCCTTGCAGGAGGGGCATCCATGGCTCTGGCTGTAGTATTCGATCACTTTACAGGTGGCAGGAATGAATTCCAGTTCCCGGCGGACATATTCCTCGCCGATCAGGACCATCTGCGTACCACATACCGGACAGATCTGATCCTCTTCCGGAAGTGGGACCACTACTTTTTCAACTTTCAGGCCTTTGAAGAGTTCCTCATGTGTTGCCTTCTTTTTACGGGTATGCTCCCGGATTACCGTTTCGCCTTCCAACAGGGATGGATCCTGTTCCACTTCTGCTTCATCGAAGAGATTCTGCTGTCCCGGAATATCATCAGATCTTCTCTCGCTGGAGGGACCAAAGAGTTTTTTTGTCAGATAATCTACCTGTTCCTGAAGAGCTTTCTCATGACTGGTTTTTTCGTCAATAATAAGACGGAGAGCTTTGATCAGTTCCGTCTGCTCCGCTATCATTGTTTTCAGTTGTGATACGGTATCTTTCAGCTCTCGAAGCTGGATATCTTTTGCACTGGAAGCCATCGTTTCTCTCCTCGGATTTGATTCCTTTATTATACCAGAAATGGGATTTTTACTAAAGGAAAACAACGCCTGAAAAATGCCGGATTTACAAGGAATTTCCAGATTTTTCCATGTAGGATTTCTGCCAGGATCCACGAGCTTTTTATTCTGCTTTGAGGGCTTTGGGCTGGTCAATATCAATCCCGGACATCAGCCAGTCAAACTCCCGCCAGGAAAGATTCCGGACCTCTGACTGCTTTCTGGGCCATTGATAACCGCCGCGGACAGACAATCGCTTATAGATCAGAACGAAGCCATCCGGTTCGCGGAACAAGGCTTTGATCCTGTCCCGTCTTCTTCCACAGAAAAGGAAGAGAGCACTGGACGACGGATCCATCTTAAGCTGGTCTTCGATAACGGTGCAGAGTCCGTCAATAGATTTCCTCATATCCGTGTAGCCACAGACAATGTAGATCTTCTCAAGTCCGGAAACATCACCTAACATGAAAACTCCTGAAGCATGCGAAAAGTCCTGGTGAGCAGAACAGGATCCGCATCATTGCTGATGCGGACTGTGATATCCTTCATAGAAACTTCAATCGTATGTGGATTGTCAAGGCTCGAATTTAGCATCTGCGATGCGGTATGCTGTTCCGGAATATGATCCGGAACAATGTCAATGGGAACCACGTCCTGTTTCGGGCGTGGAACCTCAAGATGACCATAATTCGCCGCTGGGATCTGATCCGCTGCTGTTTTCCGACAACGGCTGACCCAGTTGTAAAAGGTGCTTACTGCAATGTCGTTTTCACGACACCAGTCAGCATCTGTCATGCCGCTCTGACGGCATTCATTGATAAGTCTGATCTGTTCCACCATCGGAACGCGGGTCTTGCGAGTACCTGCCATAACCTATCCTCCATAATTGTAGTGAAATAATCTAAGTATCTATCAGCTGCAATTATAGGGGAAATCTAAGGATTTGAAAATCCGCAGGAATACTTGGCGCTTACTAAGAAAATCGCAAGAGTTTTAGGCCACACTATGTTCATTAATCATATATCCCTTTCCCTCTGTGACATTTTTTAAATTTTTTTCCACTTCCACACGGGCATAATTCATTTGGATATATTTTCTTAAAATGATTTCTAACTATTTTTTTTTGCATTTTTTCTATTCCTTGCATTGATGTCACAATTGGATCTTCTGTTAATATATACTCCTCGCAAACAATTGCATAATCTTTTTCATCCATGACAGGCACTGGAATATATTTTTTTGTAATGGTATTAGCAAATGGAAAAATCGTGACAGGATTCATCAAATATTCCTTAAATTCTTCTGCTTCCGGATATCCATTTTTCCATATGCTTTTCACTTTCTGTATTGATGCTGATTCTGAATGTGCCGTTATCACATCCAGATATGGATTGGTAAAGTATTTTAGATAAGAAGAATCATCCGTAATAAAAACATCATTTTTTTTAAGTGGAGTATAATCATAGGCATCTGTACATGCAATTAGTATTATATGATCCTCATCATATGGTTTATCTGGTAAATCTATAGATACTAATTTTTTGAATATCTCCCAATCATATCTTACTGATTTCTTTCGACGCTTAAGTTGCTCTATCGCTTCTTTAACATTTTCTTTTCGTTTTTCTAATTCATTTAACTCATATGATGTCATTACCGCTTTTAATTCTGTAAGAATAAGATACTCCCCCAAAACACTGATAACATTGTATTCTATTTCTTTACCATCAAATGCTTCGTACTTTACTTTATTTGTATTTATCTGAAAATTAGGAATCTCTTTATATTCAAAATCCACAATTCCTTTTGAATATCCACGTTTTAGCTTTTCAATAAATTTATTTTCAAAAATATGTCCTACATCTGCTACATTTTTCTTATATCTAATGAATTGACGCTCAATAAATCTATCAAGATTCACTTGATCTAATAGCGCTTGGCTCAAAATCACTTGACTTTTACTAATTATTAATAATGGTTGAGAAAATATATCATCATCCCTATTTTTCTTTTCATGAAATATAAATCTATCAATTAATTTTTTTGCATATTCAAGTTCAAACTCATGTATCCTTGACAGTTCTTTTTCGAGATATGAAATTTCAACTAAACTTATTTCTTTAATATATGTATCTTGTTTTTTATCATCAATACACTTTGACGATGCAAGATACAAAACCTCTGATAATGTATCCAAATACTTATATGTTATTAATAAATCTCGTATACATACACCTTTTACTTTACAATCCAAATAATAATCTTTTGTCAATGACTCTACAATTCGCTCTTTTATCTCGGCTACTTTTTCTGCATCTTGAAATAACGATTTATCCGGATGAAATTCACTAAACTCAAATAATTCATATTTCTTTGCTTGAATCTTTATTAACTCATCTGACAGAATTGATAATTTTTCGTATATAATTGGAATATCTCCTTGATTTCTATAATCTAACAGAATGTGATTTCTTACTTGATATTCTCTCCTTAACACTCCCATTCTTCTTGCTTTGTATTTTTCATCATTTTCTATTGAAAATACATATTCTCTAATTCCTTCTTGGTTCTTATTCACATATCCAAGTTTATAATATCCATAACGAATTCCTTCTTCTATTCTACAAATGAGAAATCTTTGCGATGCAATATACAAATATTTTTCAAATTCAGCATTTTCATAAGGATGCACAAGTTTTCGTTGAATATCCGTATTTACAATTTGCACTTTTAAATTTTCACCGAATCTATAATACAAATAATGAATTATTTCGTTCATACTTTCAAGAATTGATTCAAAATTATCTAATACTGATCCTTCCAAATTTTTATAATGTTCAACAGGTCTATTAGCTATCGACAGTTCCATTCCTGTTTGATAATCCGGATTTATAAAATCTTTATAGTTTTCCTTAACAAGACGCGTTTGATCTTGATGAAAAACTACAAGACTAATTAATTGTTCTACAAACGGAATCTTCCCCCCTTCACATTCATCCATTCTTGTAGAATTAACAGAGTTCATTTTATAAAAGCATTCCGTATAAGCTGCTATATCACAAATATCTTTTATAATTCGCTTATCAATAGTAATCCCTTCTTGAATAATCTCCCGAGTATCTATCTCAGGATCATTTATTGTTTTTGCTATTTTTAAAGTATTAGTCAAAATCTGTGCTGTTTTTTTATAATCTTTAGATGTATATTTCATTCCTATCGGATTTCGAATACAGTTTGTCTTAAACAAAATATGCTTTAAATCGTACTCATATTCTTTTCCGTTTCTAATATCAGTATTATACATCAGCATCAAGAAAAGTAATTCAAATTCACATTTTTTCAAATCATCATTTGCATACGCTTCATTAAACCTCTCTATCCTTTCCATTTTCATAATGATTATCCCCCTTCTCCTAATATGATCAGACCCCACTGTGATTCAAACAGCAATGATTCAATAACAATACCAAGAATTACACAAACAATTTTTCAACGCACGCCTTTATGTAAGGCAATGGGATGGGGAAATTCCCCACTCTCTTCTTAAATTTGCTATATTATACCTCTCCTTTAATTCTCTAGCAACAGGAAATATATTTTACTATGAAAAGTTTCGATTTCGCATTTTAATTCGTCAAAGTGTCAGTTTATTTTTTACTGCCATCCTAAGATTCCAGTCATTAAGTTTATAAAATTTTTATTGTGTTCGTAGGTCGAGTAGACGCACCCCTTACGGTCGTGCGCCCCTCACAGATCCGGACGTGCGGCTTTTCCGCATCCGGCTCTGTGCGAAACGAATTGTTCACGTTATCATTCATATACTCTGACATAGATCCGAGGTCTTACCAGCGGATAGCTGTTATTCAGCGCTTTCAGTCCTTCCTCAAAAGCGGTCTTCTCCCATGCGCAGCACATCGTTCCCTGCCGGTTCATGATCTTTTCCCAGAGCGGAATCTTATCCCCGACATAGTCATCTACGAGCCTCCCTATTCATTCCGTCCAAACTGCGCAGCCACTCTTCCAGTTCCTTTTCTTTGGCCTTTGCAACTTTCCCGGCAACTGTGTTTTTCTCTACTGGATTATTCTCCGTGTAATGCTCGTAGATCAGATCCAGTAAATTCTCCACTGGTGGGTAATACTCCGGCTCCGTTTTCTTAATACAATCCTCTAGCAACTCCTTCAATTTTTCTATAATGCTACCATCCTTCCCAACTGAGATTCACATCCTCAGTTACGGCACATATTACCGCACACTTCTGTACATAGCAACCTATTTTTTGCGGTTTTTCGGATGACCCATCTTCTCCTTCACTTCGTCCGGCACATCGATTAGCCCGAACCGATAGAACATTCCGTATATGTATGTCACGCCCCGGATGTCACCCAGAGCTTTTGGCCGGTCTACTACTTTTCCTTTTATATTTCCCAGTGCCAAAACTACAGAACTCCACGCCAGACTTTTACTATTCTCACGCCTGTCAATCCAGAGCTCTTTTGTGTATTCGCTATTTCTGCCTTTGCGTACCTCATAAGAAAATGGTAAGCCGGAATAGGTTTTAAAGTGTACACCGGAATAACTAGCAACCACATCCCACAGATGCTCCTCTGTCGGCTCCTCTCTCCA
>OMFN01000887.1_pt1 | contig 14035 bp, 16 predicted proteins | sample 1645641 | NCBI WGS metagenome assembly OMFN01 (sample SAMEA103958126, study PRJEB25191) | human gut metagenome
ACTGGTGAGTTATACCAGTACAACAAATAACAACCAGATTATACACCTAAACCCCCCTGAAAAAAAGCGCTTTTTCTTCAGGGGTTTTCAGTGTGCAATAAAAACCATGAAAAATTACTGATGATTTTTTTAAATTTTTACTTGATTTCTATTATCCAATTTTTTTACAGTAAATAGGCAAATGATTTATCAATAACTATATATAAAACTTTACTAAAATGCTTTTTTTTATAAGTAAAATGTGGTAGTATATTAAAAACTGAGGTGAATATTTATGAAAAATACAATTTTTGTCAACAATTTACACCATCACCATCGTGGTTCTAGTTAGGGTTATATCAATTAGATACAGCCCGTTTTGACATACAACTCAAAAAAAAACGGACACGAAACAATGACATAAGGGAACAGGTCATTGGACCTGTTCCTTTTTATATATAAGGGGGACATAACTTTGGAAGAATTTAAATATCTGATTCCTGAAGAAAGTAATGATGCAACTAGAATGGACGCTTCTTTAATGCGTACAATTGAAGGACATTTAAGAAAAACATTCAATGCACATGACTACCAGGAGTTATTATTACCTACATTCGAATATGCAGACTTGTTAAGTGGTTTTGGGACAAATGAAGAAACAATGTTTCAGTTCATTAACCATGAAGGAAAGCGTATCACTTTAAGAACTGACTTTACTGTACCTATTGCACGTATCTATAGTAACGCTCATACAGATGAAGTAAGACGTTATAGTTATTTTGGTAAGGTATATCGTACTCAGGCACGACATAAAGGTAGAAGTTCTGAATTGTTCCAGGGTGGTATTGAGTTGTTTGGTCTTCCAGGTCGTGAGGGAGATCAAGAATGCTTATCACTAATTGAAGAAACAATGCAGAATATTGGTTTAAGTGATTTAAAACTAGAACTTGGTTCTGCAAAGTTCTATAAGCGTTTAATGGCTCTTGTAATGGATCGTTCTCTCACTGATATCTTAAAGAAAAAGAAAAGTTCTGATATGAAACATTTAGTAGAAGCACATGATTTTGACGAAGATTTAAATAAACTCTTATTAATTCTTCCTAGTGCTTTTGGGAATATTAAGTGTTTAAGAGAAGTAAAAGAGATTGTGAAGGATGAAGAACTTTTAGAGGCTATTGAAGAGATGGAATCATTGTATGAGTTCTCTAAGCATAAAGAGAATATTATCTTTGATTTATGTATGGTACCTGAGAGAAGTTATTATACAGGTATTATGATGAAGGGATTCTCTTATTATAGTGCCCATCCAATTCTCCAGGGAGGACGTTATGACCATTTGTTTGATCATTTCTATAAGAACGTACCTTCTATTGGATTCTCATATCATTTGAATAATGTATTGGATGCAATAGGAAAGGAGAATGAAGCCAATGATTAAGATTGCGATTACTAAAGGAAGAATAGAAAAGCAGGTATGTAAGTTATTACAACAGCAGGGCTTTGACATGGATCTTATTTTTAATAAAGACCGTGAGTTATTAATAGAGACAAAGGATGGTATTTCAATGATCTTTGCGAAAGCAAATGATGTATTGACTTTCCTAGAACACGGTATTGTGGATGTTGGATTTGTTGGTAAGGATACTTTGGATGAATCTGATTTTGATGATTATTATGAGTTATTAGATTTAGAGATTGGTAAATGTTATTTTGCGTTAGCGGCTTATCCAGAATACCGCACAAAGACATTTAATCGTCGTAAACGTATTACTTCTAAATATACAAAGACCGCAAAAGAATATTTCGCATCTAAACAGGAGGATGTAGAAATTATTAAACTGGAAGGTTCTGTAGAGTTAGGACCCGTAGTTGGTTTATCTGATGCGATTGTAGATATTGTAGAAACAGGATCTACACTTAAGGCCAATGGTCTTGAAGTGATTGAAAAGATTTCAGATATTTCTACAAGAATGGTTGTGAATAAAGTGGCTTTAAAATATAAGAAGGATGAAATATTCAAACTAGTGGATGCACTAAAGAAGGGGGATCACTAAAGTGTTAAAAGAATTGATTTATAAAGGAAACTATGAAGAACTAGAAAATAAACTTCATACAAGAAAAACTGAAATATCTGAAGAAGTCAATAAAGCAGTCAGTGAGATCATTAATAATGTACGTGAAAATGGGGATGATGCATTAAAGGAATACTGTGCTAAGTTTGATGGTTTCCATGTATCTAGAAAGGATGATTTCATCGTTTCTAAACAGGAAATCATGGATGCTATTACTAATGTAGGACCTGAATTCATGAAGATTCTAGAACGCACAAAGGATCAGATCACTGAATATCATAAGAACCAGATTGAAAAATCATGGACTATGTATAAGGATAATGGTGTTGTCATGGGACAATTAGTGCGTCCTATCGCCACAGTGGCTTTATATGTACCAGGTGGAACTGCTACGTATCCTTCTACTGTTATGATGAATGCTGTACCTGCAAAGCTTGCGGGTGTAGAAGATCTTTATATTATTACACCAGTAAAGAAGGATGGTAAGGTTTCTGATGTTATTTTAGCTGCTGCTTATGTAGCTGGTATTACTAAGATTTATAAATGTGGTGGAGCACAGGGTGTTGCAGCTGCTGCTTATGGAACTGATACAATTACGAAAGCAGATAAGATTGTGGGTCCAGGTAATATTTTTGTCGCAACTGCAAAGAAGTTATGTTATGGAGTCGTTGATATTGATATGATTGCCGGACCTAGTGAAATTCTTATTGTCGCTGATGAGAACGCAAATCCTAAATATATCGCAGCTGACTTAATGAGTCAGGCTGAACATGATAAGCTTGCCAGTGCGATTCTTATTACAACTTCAAAAGAATTAGTAAAGAATGTAGATAAAGAATTAGTTAGACAGGTAGAAGATTTACCTCGTAAAGATATCATCAAGTCTTCATTAGATAACTATGGTGGAGCTGTTATTGTAGATAGTATCAAGGAAGGTATTAACTTATCTAATAAGATTGCGCCTGAACATTTAGAAGTATTAGTAGATAACCCATTAGAACAATTACCAAATATCAAGAACGCTGGTTCTATATTCTTAGGCGAATATACACCAGAACCATTAGGTGACTATATGAGTGGTACAAACCATGTATTACCAACAGGTGGTACTGCTAAGTTCTATAGTGCTTTAGGTGTTTATGATTTCATTAAGCATTCTGCTTTCAGCTATTATCCACAGGCAGTACTTGGTACATTCAAGGATGATATTATGAAGTTTGCACATTTAGAAGGTTTAGATGCACATGCTAATAGTATCAAGGTACGTTTCGAGGATTAAATTATGCGACAGGTAGAAATAGAAAGACAGACAAAAGAGACATATGTATATGTTTCTTTAAATATTGATGGTAAAGGAGAAGCAGATGTGGATACAGGTGTAGGGTTCATGGACCATATGCTTGAGCTTCTTGCTTTCCATGGTAATTTTGATTTGAAGGTGAGATGTAAGGGTGACCTACAGGTTGATTCTCATCATACTGTAGAAGACTTAGGGATTGTCTTAGGACAGTGCTTCAATAAGGCTTTAGGTGATAAGCGTGGTATTACTCGTTATGGTCATTTCACTATTCCTATGGATGAAGCACTTGTAACGACTGACTTAGATTTCAGTGGACGTCCTTATTTAGTTTTTAATGTAGAACTAGATAATATTCATCTAGGTAACTATGAAGTAGAAATGACAGAAGAATTCTTCCGTGCATTTGCCTATAACTGCTTCATGACTTTACATATTAATGAACATTATGGTAAGAATACACATCATATTATAGAGGCAATATTTAAATCTATGGCACGTGCCATCAAGGAGGCAGTCACAATTGATGAAGCCCATATTGGGCAGGTAGTATCAAGTAAAGGGGTGTTATAAATGATTGCGATTATTGATTATCATGTAGGGAATCTAGGATCAGTCACAAATGCCTGTAAAAGACAGGGTATGGATGTAGTTGTCACAAATGATCCTGAAGTTATTCGTCAGGCAGATGGCATTATTCTTCCAGGTGTTGGCGCATTTCCTGCAGCTATGAGTAATTTAGAAGCATGTCATCTTGTGCCTGTACTTAATGAAGTGAAGGACAAGGGAACACCAATACTTGGTATTTGTATTGGGATGCAGCTTTTATTTGAAGAAGGCAGTGAGAATGGATATACAAAAGGATTAGGATTCTTAAAAGGTTCTGTTAATAAGATGGAAGTCGATGCAAAACTTCCACATATGGGATGGAACCAGTTAGTTATTAAACAGTCTCATCTTTTATTAAAGTATGTAGAAGAAGGCGATTATGTCTACTTTGTACATTCATATAGTGCTCATTGTCCAGAAAATCAGATTGGAGCTTATGTGAATTATGGTGGTAAGAAAATTACTGCTTTTGTATATAAAGATAATGTCATGGGCACACAGTTCCACCCTGAAAAGAGTGGAGAGATTGGTAAGAAGATCTTACATGCCTTTAAGGAGTTGGTGTCATGTTAGTTATTCCAGCCATTGATTTAAAAGATGGAGAAGCAGTCCGTCTTTATAAGGGCGATTACAATAAGAAAGTTGTTTATTCATCACATCCTGAAGAATTAGCAGCAGGATTTGAGAAGATGGGTGCAAAGTATCTCCATGTAGTAGATCTAGATGGTGCAAAAGATGCCCATGCAACCAATAAAGAAACAATTAAAAGAATACGTGCTTCTATTTCTATTCCAATGGAATTAGGAGGAGGTATTCGTGATATGGATACAGTCTCTATGTATTTAGATGAGATTGGGGTAGATCGTGTTATTCTTGGTACGGCTGCTATTAAGAATCCTGCTTTTCTTGATGAAGCATTAAAAAAGTATGGACCAGAAAGAATAGTTGTAGGAGTAGATGTAAGAGATAGAAAGGTCAGTATTGCCGGCTGGCTTGAAACAAGTGATGTAGATTATCTGACATTTATTCATCAACTAGAAGAGAGAGGTGTGAAATATATAGTATGTACGGACATCTCTAAAGATGGTACCCTCACAGGACCTTCTTTCCCTCTTTATGAAGAAATACACGCTAATTCTAAGATTAACTTTGTCGTCTCTGGTGGTGTAAAAGATGATGAAGATGTCTATGAAGTAAATAAACGTGATTATTATGCTTGTATTGTAGGTAAAGCATACTATGAAGGGCGTATTAATCTAAAGGAGGTCATTGAAAATGCTGGCTAAAAGAATTATTCCCTGTCTAGATATTAAAGATGGGAAGGTTGTAAAAGGTGTTAATTTCGTTGGCCTGAAGGATGTTGGTGACCCCATTGAACTAGCAAAAGAATATGACCGTCAAAGTGCAGATGAAGTTGTCTTTCTAGACATTACTGCTACATATGAAAATAGAGACATCATCAAGGACCTGATCCAAAGAGGGGCTGATGAACTTTCTATTCCACTATGTGTGGGTGGCGGTATTCGTACTGTCGAAGACTTCCGTATGATTCTTGCAGCAGGTGCAGATAAGGTATCTGTTAACTCAGCTGCAGTCAAGAATCCAAATATTATTAAGGAAGCCAGTGATGAGTTTGGTGTTCAATGTGTTGTTGTGGCAGTAGATGCCAAGGCGAGAGAAGACCATTCTGGATGGGATGTCTATGTCGCAGGTGGACGTACAAATACTGGACTCGATTTAATAGAGTGGGTTAAGAAATGTGAATCTCTTGGTGCTGGTGAAATACTTCTTACAAGTATGGATGCGGATGGAACAAGAGATGGATTTGATATCGATATGTTGAAAGCAGTAGTGGCAGCAGTCAATATTCCAGTAATCGCAAGTGGTGGCTGTGGTGGTAAAGAAGATATCGTAGATGTCTTTAAAGAAACAGACTGCGATGCTGCATTAGCTGCAAGTTTGTTCCACTTTGGTGAAGCCACAGTGGATGAAGTTAAGGAATCCTGCGCACAGGCAGGTATTCCAGTAAGGAGAAATAAGCAATGAAACCAGATTTTGAGAAAATGAATGGTCTTGTACCTGCTGTTGTACAGGATGTCAAGACTAAACAGGTATTAATGCTTGCTTATGTAAATGAAGAAGCATATGAAAAGATGTTAGAAACAGGAGATACTTGGTTCTATTCACGTTCAAGAAATAAGTTATGGCATAAAGGGGAAGAATCAGGACATTTCCAGCATATTAAGGGTCTATATTTAGATTGTGATTTAGATACAATCGTTATTTATGTAGAACAGGTCGGAGCCGCTTGTCATACAGGTTCTTATTCTTGCTTCTTTAATGAAGTAATTCCTTATGACAATAGTGATTTTGCGCATGAACTTTATGATCTTATTGAAGATAGAAAAGTACATCCAGTAGAAAAGTCTTATACAAACTACTTATTAAATGAAGGTATTGATAAGATCTGTAAGAAGGTTGGAGAAGAAGCCACTGAAACAGTTATTGCAGCTAAGAATACATCTAAAGAAGATTTGATTGGTGAAATCGGTGATTTATATTATCATGTATTAGTCTTAATGAATGCCTATGGCTTAACTGTAGATGATGTTTTAGATAAATTAAAGGAAAGACATAAGGTGACAGGCAACAAAAAAGTATTCCATACAAGAGGAGAGATTTAATTCTCTCTTTTTTTTTGTTATAATCTTGTAAGAGAGGTGTTTGTATGAAATTAGAAAAGTTATTAAATGGTTTTGAATATGAAATCATTGGGAATAAAGATGTAGATGTTACAACATTAGTCTATGATTCACGTAAAGTAGAAGAAGGCAGCCTATTTGTCTGTATGGTTGGTGCTGCTTTTAATGCACATGATTTTATTGATCAGGTGATTGAAAAGGGTGCTCATGCGATTGTGATTTCTCAAGATGTCCCTTTAAAAGATGGTATGACTTATATTAGAGTCAAGGATACACGTATTGCGTTGGCTTTATTATCTTGTGCTTATTTTAATTATCCTAGTAAAGAATTAAAGGTTGTTGGTATTACAGGAACAAAGGGTAAGACGAGTTCTTCATTAATGATCAAGTCTATTCTAGAACATGCAGGTAAGAAAGTTGGTATTATTGGGACAAATGGTACTTTTATTGGAGATATCCATGAACCTACAGCCAATACAACACCAGAATCTTATGAATTACAGCGTATCATGAGAAAGATGGTAGAACATGATTGTGAATATTGTGTCATGGAAGTATCAAGTCAGGCTTTAAAGATGAACCGTGTGGCTGGTATTGAATTTGATTATGGTGTCTTTACAAATATTTCACCTGACCATATTGGCCCTAATGAACATAAGGATTTTGCGGAATATATGGCATGTAAGAAACATTTATTTGATTTCTGTAAGGTTGGTTTATTTAATAAGGATGATGAACATTTTGAAGAGTTCACAAAGGATGTTCCTTGCAAGGTATTAACATACAGCATTGAAAAAGACAGTGATTTAAAAGCGGAACATATTGAACTTTATAATGAGAATGGTGAATTAGGTATTACCTTTGATGCAAAGGGATTAATTAATGCCTCTTTTAAAGCTTCTATGCCAGGTAAGTTCAATGCTTATAATGCATTAGTCGCAATCATGATTTGTTATTTAATTGATGTCCCTACAAAGGATATACAAAACACATTACCACAGGTTCATGTATTAGGTAGAGGACAGGTTATGCATGTCTCACCTGATTATAGTGTATTAATCGATTACGCTCATAATGGTGTCTCTTTTGAAAGTATTATTTCTACTGTAGAACAGTATAATCCTAATAAGTTAATTGTAGTTTATGGCAGTGGAGGAAAACGTTCTAAGACTAGAAGATATGAATCTGGTGAAGTAGTCGCAAAACATGGCGGTTATTCTATCTTGACTGCAGATAATCCAAGAGGAGAAAAAATTGTAGATATCTGCAATGATATTGTGGTTGGTATTGATAAGTATCATGGTGAATATACGATTATTCCTGATCGTAAAGAAGCCATTTATCATGCATTAGATATGGCTTGTAAGGGTGATGTTGTTTTATTACTTGGAAAAGGTCATGAAACTTATATGATTGGTGAAGATGAAGTGACACGCCATTTCTCTGAAACAGAAGTATTAGAGGAATATAAGAAGGAACGTGGACTCAATGCGTAAGATTGATTATCATATGCATACACATTTTAGTGGTGATAGTGAAGCAAGTCCTCGTGAACATATTGAGCAGGCAATTAGAATGGGATTAGATGAAATATGTTTTACTGATCATCGTGATTTTGATTATCCTATTGATACATTTGATCTAGATATAGATGCTTATTTTATGGAACTGAGTGCATTGAAGAATGAATATGTAGATCGTATTACTATTAAGATTGGTGTAGAAGTTGGATTAGACATGGATCATATTGATGAAATCAACACTTTTGTAGCACAATGTCCTTTTGATTATGTTATCGGTTCTATTCATGTCATTCATCATACAGAATTCTATTATGGAGAATTCTTCAAGGGTAAAACAAAAGAAGAAGCACATAGAGAATTCTTTGAAGAAACATTGAAATGTGTACAGACATTTGACTGTTTCAACTGTTTAGGTCATTTAGACTATATTATGCGTTATGGTCCTTATGAAGATAAACGTGTAGAACATGAATTATATCAGGATATTATTGATGAAATCTTAAAGACACTTATTCAAAAGGGTAAGGGTATTGAAGTTAATACATCAGGATATGCATTAAATAAGACATGTGGTTTCCCTAATTTTGATATTGTGAAGCGTTATAAAGAACTAGGTGGTACAATAATTACAGTGGGTACTGATTCTCATACAAGTGATCGTGTAGGAGAACATGTAGAAGATGTTTTAAAACATTATCAGGATATTGGATTTGACGATGTAACTACATTCACAAAAAGAGTGAAAGATAATTAAGTCTATGTTATAATAGGCGAGATGGGAGAGATAAAGATGATAGAAATACTTACAAAAGATGATGTAGAAGAACTAAATAGCGAAAAAAATGATCAATACTACATTCCTGGTGAATTATTTAATGGGATGCAGTATAACCTTATAAGACTAGAAGTCAAATGGGCTTATGTGGCGGTATTAAATACATTATTGAATAAACCACACTATGATCAGGATAATAATGCCTATGTAAAAGATGATTCTCCTGCAATTATTGAGATGTTAGTTAAGATTGCGAATAAGAAAGTCAATGCCGCAAAGATTGAAGGCTATCTTGATGAAATGGATGAATTAGAACTTGTAAGACGTGATGGAAGAAACGTTTACGTTAGAAAAATTGTTTCAATTTTTTAGAGAAAGGTTCCTTTCTCTTTTTTAATAGATACGAGGGGGAGTATTTATGTATCAGTTATTAATAAAGACATTTGTACGTGATTATAAGAATACTGAAAATGCACATGTAAGAGAACAATATGGAACAGTCTGTTCTATTATTTCTATAGTATGTAATATCGTACTTGTAGTATTTAAACTTATTTTTGGAACATTAGTTCATTCTGTTTCTATTGTCGCAGATGGTTACAACAATTTATCTGATGCAGGAAGTAACATTGCAACATTCTTTGGATTTAAACTTGCGAATAAGCATCCAGATGCAGAACATCCATATGGTCATGGACGTTTTGAGTATATTACAGGTTTAGGCATTTCTTTTTTAATTATTTTAGTTGGTTTAATGAGTTTAAAGGATGCAGTTTTAAAACTCTTTAATCCAGAAGCAGTCAAGTTCAGTGTTCCTGCTCTTATTGCTTTGATATTCTCAGTATTAGTTAAGATATGGATGGGTTACTTTAATCGTAAAGCAGGTAAAGAAATCAATTCAACTGCATTAGAAGCAGCTGCCCAGGATAGTATGAATGATGTTATGGCAACTTCTGCCACTATTGTGGCTCTTGTGGCTTCTTTAGTTACTGATCTACCAGTGGATAGTCTTATTGGTGCAGCAGTCTCTGTTGTTGTTGTCATTTCTGGTATCTCTATCGCAAAATCAACCATTGATCCACTTCTTGGTATTAAACCAGATCCAGAAACAATTAAAGAAATAGAAAACTATTTAATGAGCTATGATTGTGTTATGGGTATACATGATTTAATGATGCATGACTATGGCCCAGGACGTCGTTATTTAACTGTTCATTGTGAAGTAGATGCTTCTATTGATATGATGACAACACATGATGAAATAGATAATATTGAACGTGCAATGATGGAGAATTTTCATATTCTTACTACAATCCATATGGATCCTATTGATATCCATGATACACTCACAAATGAATTAAGAGATAAAGTGACTCGTATTGTAGAAACTATTGATTCATCACTTTCTATCCATGACTTTAGAATAGTGAGAGGTCCTACACATACTAATCTTGTCTTTGATGTATTAATGAAGGATGATAAATATAGTAAGAAGGAACTTAATAAATTAATTACTTCTAAGGTCAAAGAAATGAACACTACATACTATTGTGTGATTAATTTCGAATATTCATTTGTCTAGAAGTGTACAACTATGGTCAGAAATGTTAAAATCTTAATAGATAACTAACAATAATTTCATATATATATTCGAGGTGATTCAAGTGAAGAAAGCAAGTAAGATTATTACAGGATTTAACAAAGGGGAATATAAAGCACTAATCAAGGATCTTTATACAGAAGATGCCAGACTTACAAAGCAGAAGAATCGTTATGTCACTGCTTTAAAACAGTTTATTGAATTATATGGTGATGAAGAAGTAGAAATCTATAGTGCACCAGGACGTAGTGAAATCTGTGGTATGCATACAGATCATCAGCATGGTAAGATGCTTGCATGTTCTGTTAACCGTGATATTATTGCGGTTGTTACACCTACAGATGATAATGTCGTAAGAATTACTTCTGAAGGATTCCCAGATATTCGCCCTATCACAATTAGTAAAGCAGGATTAAAGTTAGCTTTTGATGAACAGGGTACAACTGAATCTTTAATTAAAGGTATTGTATCTCAGTTCCAAAAATTAGGTTATGAAGTAGGCGGTTTTAACGCTTATATTACAAGTGAAGTACCACTTTATTCAGGTATGTCATCAAGTGCTGCAATAGAAGTACTTCTTGCCACTATTTTAAATGGTTTATACAATAGTGGTTCTATTAATCCATTGATTATTGCCCAGATTGCACAGTATGCTGAAAACATCTATTTTGGTAAACCATGTGGTTTAATGGATCAGGCGGCTTGTGCGATTGGTGGTTTAATCAAGATTGATTTCAAGGATCCTAAGAAACCACTTATTAAGAAACAGATGATTAAGTTTGAACAGTTCAATCATTCTTTATGCATAGTAGATACAAAAGATGTACCAGCTAACTTAACGAAAGAATATCGTGCTATCATTGAAGAAATGAGATCAGTAGCCAAATATTTTGGTAAAGAATTCTTAAGAGAAGTAGATGAAAATGAATTCTATGAACATATCATTCCAATGCGTAAAGTATGTTCAGATAGAGCTATTTTACGTGCTATGCATTTCTATAGTGAAGAAAAGCGTGTTAATAAGGAATTAAAGGCATTAAGAGATGGTAACTTCCATGAGTTCAAGATTCAGATCAGACGTTCAGGTAATAGTTCATTTGAATATTTACAGAATGTTTATTCTTCAAAAGATCCTTCTCATCAGAACATTTCTCTCGCAATCTGTATGAGTGAAAAGATTCTAAAAGATAAGGGTGTAGTAAGAGTACATGGTCCTGGTTTTGAAGGTACTATCCAGGTATTTGTAGAAAATGATTATGCTAGAAAGTATAAGAATGAAATAGAAAAGTATATGGGTAAACATTGTTGCTATGTCACTCATATCAGACAGCAGGGCGCTATGAAAGTCATCTAAACGATGACTTTTTTTGTAATAGTTTTACATTATAAGACTTTAGATTTAATATAAAAAATGATAAAATGGCAAAGGACTTTTATATATACAAGGAGGGTGAATAACATGGATAAGATGACAAAAGAACATCTTACTAGTCTCTTAATAAATGGGACTTCAGAACAGATTCAGGAAGCGATAGATGATATTCACCCCGCGGATATTCTTGATGTATTACAGGATCATCATAGTCAGTTAAATAATATTCTTTCTAAACTCCCAAATGATATTATTGCGGATGTTATTGAGGAAGAAGAGGATGAGGATGAGCAGTATGAAATCCTTAAAACATTCCTTAAAGATCGTCAGAGTGCTATCTTAGATGAGATGAGTGATGATGAATTAGCCGATTTGATTGGTGAACTAGATGATCCAGAAGAACGTGCAGATGTATTATCTAAATTAGATATAGAGGATAAGACACATATTGAGAGCCTGTTGAAATATGATCCAAGCACTGCTGGTGGTATTATGACAACAGAGTTTATCTCTATTAAAGCCAATAATACAGTATTAAAGACATTAGAATACTTACAAACACAGGTTGAAGAAGATACAACCTATTACTTATATGTTTTAGATAAAGAAAAGGTATTAAAAGGTGTTATTTCTTTAAGAGATATTGTATCTTCTCCTTTCGATACACCAATCATGGATATTGTGAATCCTAATGTAAAAACAGTAGATGTTAATATGGACCAGGAAGAAGTGGCTAAGAAGTTTATGAAATATGGCTTCTATATGATGCCAGTTGTTGATTCAGAGTATCGTATGCTTGGTGTGATTGAAATTGATGATGTTATGGATGTCATGGAAGAAGAAACAACAGAAGATATCAACTTAATGGCTGGTATGAGTGGTGAAGAACGTGTAGATTCTACAGTATTAGAATCTGCAAAGAGCCGTATTCCTTGGCTTATTGTCAATTTATTTACAGCAGTTATGGCTGCTGCAGTTGTCGCAAACTTTGAATCTACAATCGCCAAGGTTGTCTCTTTATCTTCAGTTATGTCCATTGTTACTGGAATGGGTGGTAATGCAGGGACACAGTCACTTACTATCTTATGTCGTGGTTTATCTTTAGGTGAAGTGGATAAAGACAATGCCTTCCAGATCTTCTGTAAAGAAATCACTGTTGGTTTATTATCGGGTATTGTGATTGGTATTATTGTGGCTATTGGTGCCTGGTGGTTTGCTAGTAACCCATGGTTTGGTTTAGTCGCAGGTTTGGCTATGATCTTAAATATGCTTGCAGCTAATATTGCAGGTTATTTAGTACCAGTTATCTTAAAACGTTTAAATATTGATCCAGCACTTGCATCAGGTGTATTTGTCACAACTGTGACAGACTGTATGGGCTTTTTCTTCTTTTTAGGTCTTGCCACAGTATTCCTTCCTTTGTTAATATAAGAGATGGAGGATATGGTTATGGAACATTTTACTTATAAGACTAAAGGAACTTGTGCAACTGCTATTGATTTTGACTTAGAATGTCATACAATTCATAACGTTGTATTTACTAGAGGATGTAATGGAAACTTAAAAGCCATTGGTAAACTTGTAGAAGGTAAAGAAGCAGAAGAAATTGTAGCTATTCTAGAAGGCAATACCTGTGGTATGAAAAATACATCTTGTGCAGATCAGCTTGCACATGCATTAAAAGAAGCAATCAAATAATTAAAAAGGCAGAGAAATCTGCCTTTTAGTGTGCACAATAATCACCTAGAATGACTGCACTTAGTCCAAGCACTATACTTAAGACTATATAAATCATTGCAAGAGTTCTATTGCCATTTCTATGTAAAGTAATAGATTCTAACGCAAATGTAGAGAAGGTAGTAAATCCCCCACATAATCCTGTTTTAAGTAGTAAAACTAAGTGGGGATTCATAGACTTCTTTAAAGCTATTGTGCTAATAAAACCTATTAAGAATGCACCGAGAATATTAATAAATAAAGTCAGTAATGGGAATTGATGCGCCCCTGTCAAGTAGACAGGTGAAATAATTAAAAACATGTACCCATGCCAGCCACGTAGTGGCTGGCATTTTTTTATGCATAATGTGCCGCCTTATATTTCTGTAT
>OMFN01000900.1_pt1 | contig 13823 bp, 7 predicted proteins | sample 1645641 | NCBI WGS metagenome assembly OMFN01 (sample SAMEA103958126, study PRJEB25191) | human gut metagenome
TGCTGGTCAACGGCAGTCAGGGCATTGCGGTCGGCATGGCCACCAACATCCCGCCCCACAACCTGAGCGAGGTCATTGACGGCTGCATCGCCTATATCGACGATCCGGACATCGACCTGCCCGGCCTGATGGAATACATCAAGGGCCCGGACTTCCCCACTGCCGGCATCATCATGGGCCGCAGCGGCATCCGCGCCGCCTACGCCACCGGCCGGGGCAAGATCACCCTGCGGGGCCGCGCCACCATCGAGGAGACCAAGAACGGCCGCACCCAGATCATCATTACGGAGATCCCGTATATGGTCAACAAGGCCCGCCTCATCGAGAACATGGCCGACCTTGTCAAGGAGAAACGCATTGAGGGCATCACCGGCCTGAACGATGAGACCAACCGCAAGGGTATGCGCATCGTGGTGGATATCCGCAAGGACGCCAATGCACAGGTCATCCTGAACCAGCTGTACCAGTACACCCAGCTGCAGGATACCGTGGGCGTTATCATGCTGGCCATCGACCACAAGGTGCCGAAAGTCCTCACCCTGAAGCAGATGCTTCAGAAATACGTGGAATTTCAGGACGAGGTGGTGCGCCGCCGCACCCAGTACGACCTGAAAAAGGCCAAGGAGCGCGCCCACATTCTGGAAGGTCTGAAGAAGGCCACCGACATCGTGGACGAGCTGATCGCCACCATCCGCGCCTGCAAGGGCGGCATGGCAGAGGCCAAGGCTGCCATCATGGAGCAGTTCGGCTTTGACGACCCGCAGGCAGATGCCATCGTCAAGCTGCAGCTGGGCCGTCTGGCGGGCCTTGAGATCCTGAAGATCGAGGAAGAGCTTGCCAGCCTGCAGGCCAAGATCGAGAACTGGGAGGCCATTCTGGCCGATGACGCCCGTGTGCTTGCTATCGTCAAGGAAGAGCTGCTGGAAATGAAAAAGCGCTTCGGCGACGAGCGCCGCACCGAGATCCAGTCCGTGACCGGTGAGGTGGATATCGAGGATCTGATCGCCGAGGAGCAGTGTGTCTACACCCTGACCGAGGCCGGCTATATCAAGCGCCAGCTCAAGGCCACCTATCAGGCACAGCGCCGCGGTGGACGCGGTATCTCCGGCATGACCCGCAAGGAAGAGGACATCGTGCAGGAGATGTTCGTAGGCTCCACCCACGACTATGTGCTCTTTGTCACCGACAGGGGCCGTCTGTTCCGCATCAAGGGCTACACCATTGCCGAGGGCAGCCGCACCAGCAAGGGCAGCAACATCGTCAACCTGCTGCAGCTGGCCGAGGGTGAAAAGGTCACCAACATGATCTGCCAGTCGAAGGAAGCCGACACCGAGGGCGGCTTTGTGACCATGGTCACGAAGCAGGGCCTCATCAAGCGCACCCCGCTGGAACAGTATGCCAATATCCGTAAGTCCGGCCTGATCGGCATTGCCCTGAACGAGGGCGACGCTCTGGCATGGACCCGCCTGACCTCCGGCCACGATATGCTCATCGTTGCCACCCGCAACGGTCAGGCCATCCGCTTCAACGAAGAGGATGCACGTCCCATGGGCCGCAGCGGCCACGGCGTGCGCGCCATCCGTCTGGCCGAGGGCGATGAAGTTGTGGGCGTGTGCATCTGCCGCGAGGGCGGCACGGTGCTCACCGTCACCGAGAACGGCAAGGGCCGCCGGTCGGACATCGACACCTACCGCATCACCGCCCGCGGCGGCAAGGGCATCCGCAACTACGATGCCGCCAAGGATAAGGTGGCTGCGGTCAAGATCGTGGACGACGTGGATGATGTGCTGCTGAGCAGTCAGGAGGGCATCATCATCCGCCTGCACGCCAATGAGATCCCGCTGCAGAGCCGCTACGGTTCCGGCGTGCGGGTGATGCGTTTGGGTGAGAACGATAAGGTGATGGTACTTGCCCGCACCGACCACGACGACGAGGCCCAGACCGAGCAGATCGACACCTCCGACGCCGATGCCGAACCCACCGCAGAGCAGCTTGCCGCCATGGAAGCTGCAGATGCTGCCGCCGCTGCAGAAGCCCCGGAAGCGGACGATAAGAGCGAAGAATAAACCTTGAAAACACAATAAGATTTGAAAGAAGCCGCCGCGCAGAGATTTCTGCACGGCGGCTTCTTTTCAAATCCATCCAAACCATGTATAATAGAAATAGCGTGTGAGGAATAAAAATAAACACAGAAAGTGGTTTAAGGAACATGACAGAGCAAAAAAAATCCCCGGAGATCAGCATCATCGTGCCGGTGTATAAGGTGGAAAAATACCTGAACGAATGCATTGATTCCATTCTGGCACAGACCTTTACGGATTTTGAGCTGATCCTGGTGGACGATGGCTCCCCGGACAACTGCCCTGCCCTGTGTGATGCAGCGGCGGAAAAAGACAGCCGCGTGCGGGTGATCCATAAAATCAACGGCGGTGTAAGCACAGCTCGCAATGCGGGTTTGGCAGCTGCACAGGGAAATTGGATCGGCTTTGTGGACCCGGATGACTTTGTAGACAAGACTTACTACGAAAAAATGCTGCGGGCAGCAAAGCAGACAGGTGCTGAACTTGCAGTCTGCAACGAAGTTTTTATGGAAGAGGATGGAAGTCTTTGTGATTATCAGGAACAGCCTTTACGTACAGAAGTGCTTTCCCGTGAGGAAGCAATACACCGCATCCGCCTTACGCCGTTGATTCAGGCAGCAACAAGACTGCATCGGAGAGATGTGCTGGAAGGAATCGTTTTTCCTGTGGGCAAAAACTATGAAGATGCATTTACCACACCGGAAATCATTGAACATGCAACAGCTGTGGCTTGTATAAAGGAAAAACTGTACCATTACCGGCTGCATCCGGCAAGCATCATGCATGGAAAGGTCACCTTGAAAAATCTGGATGAGATCGATGCAAACTACGGCCTTCTTGCTTGTGCACTCAAGTATGGAAAAAAAGACACGGCATTCCTGCAGTATGTACTGATGAAACGCATGCTCCGAAACACAAAAAAAAATCTGCCACCCAAACAGAGAAACAGTGAACGGGTTCAGCAGGCGGAAGCGTGCTTGAAAAAAGCAGGCAGAGAGGTTCGTCAACAGGGGGCCTGTACCCTGCGCAACGCAGCAGAAACCGCACTCTGCATTGCAAACCCGCAGTTCTACTTTAACTTCAAGTACCGGAAATAAAACTGAATTCCGAATGGGAGAAATACTGTGAGTGAAAGAACAGAAAGTGGAAGACCGGAAATCAGCATCATCGTGCCAGTGTATCAGGTGGAAAAATATCTGAATGAGTGCATTGATTCCATCCTCGCTCAGACCTTTACGGATTTTGAACTGATCCTTGTGGACGATGGCTCACCAGACAACTGCCCTGCCCTGTGCGATGCAGCAGCAAAAAGGGACAGCCGCGTGCGGGTGATCCATAAGCAAAACGGCGGTGTAAGCACAGCCCGCAATGCGGGTCTGGATGCAGCACAGGGAAATTGGATCGCATTTGTGGATTCGGATGATACAGCAGCACCAGAATATCTGGAAAAAATGCATAAGGCAGTGCTGGAAACGGGTGCAGATTTTGCAATCTGCAGCAGTCAGTGCATTGATGAAACGGGCAAAACGCTTGCAGGCGGAGAACATCGCCTTTTGAACGAGTTTTTGCCGCAGGAGGAAGTTCTGCGCCGGATGGTGGTGTCGGATTTTCAGGTTCCGTGGAATAAGCTTTATCGCCGAAAACTACTGGAAAATCTGCGCTATCCAGAAAACAAGGCGTTTGAAGATACCTGTCTCATGCCGGTCATTTACGCAAGAGCGGCTTCTGCCTGCGGTGTATGGGATTTTTTATACAATTACCGCATCGTTACCGGCAGTGCCATGCATCGCAAGACTACCTTGAAAACACTGGACTGGGTGGAAGCATGGTACCGCCTGTTTGATGTGCTGTACCAAAACGGCATCCGGGATGCTTTGTGTGCAGCTTATCGCCCGATTTTGACTGCCGTGTGGGACATCTGGCTGCACCTGACACCGGAAGAGCGCAAAAGCCCCCGGATGAAGGAAGCCTTTGCGTATGAGCGTACAGCCCGCCATCGGCTGATGCAAGCCCGCGGCGTAACACTAAAAAATTTGTGGGCGGCAGTGATCTGCGCTGCATCGGCCTGCAGTTATCTGGATCTATGCCGCAAAAGGGCGGAAAGACGACAGAAAACGACCTGAAGCAATGAGGAGTTTATTGTGCAGGAACAACATAAAAAACAGCCGGAGATCAGCATCATCGTGCCGGTATATAAGACAGAGCGTTTTCTGAGCGCCTGCATCTCTTCCATCCTTGCCCAGACCTTCACGGATTTTGAGCTGATCCTGGTGGACGATGGCTCTCCGGACAGCTGCCCTGCTTTGTGCGATGCCGCAGCGGCAAAGGACAGCCGCATCCGGGTCATCCACCAGAAGAATCGTGGCCTGAGCGGGGCACGCAATGCCGGGCTGGACGCGGCAGAGGGCGAATGGATCGCCTTTGTGGATTCAGACGACACCATCACGCCGGACTTCTGCGCAAAGCTTTACCATGCGGCGCAGGAGGCCGGTGCACAGATGGCCGTGTGCAATTACCGGCAGGTGGACGAAGCCCTGACCCCCATTCGGGAGCAGTATCTGCATGTGCGGCGGGAGGTGCTGACCCCGGAGCAGGCGTTGGAGCACAGCACCCTTCTGCCCTACATGGTGGTGTGGAACAAGCTGTACCACCGCAGCATTTTTGCGCAGCTGCGCTTTGCAGAGGGCAAGCTGAACGAGGACACCCTGCTGATCGCCTACGCCTACGAAAAAGCGGACAGAATCGCTAATATCCCGGATGCGCTGTACCTTTACCGCAAGGTGGCGGGCAGCATCGTCAACAGCAAAGTCACCCTGCGCAATCTCGACCGTGTGGAAGCAAACTATACCGTGTTTGAGTGCGTCCGCCGCCATGGCATCACGGGCTCGCTGTGTGAGCTGTACTGGGCACTGCTGCACTCCCTGATCGATGTGGGAATGCACCTGACCGCCGAAGAGCGCCGGAGTGCCCGGATGCAGCAGGCGCGGGAGTACGAGCGCTGCGCCCGCCGGGCCTTGCGTCAGGAACATGCTGTTACCCTGAGAGCACTGGGCAACACCCTGTGTTTTATTATTTCACAGGACTGGTATTTTGCCCGCCGATGGAAAAATACCGTGTAACCGCGCAGGTTTGTCTGGACTTCCCTGCAAAGATATGCTACAATGGCAAAACAATCACAAATACCCGTGGGGGAGTAGCAGGCGCTTTTGTAGGGCGCAGCAAGTCAACATGATGACCGTTGGTTCCGGTCTGGCTTGCTTTCATTTGCGAGACTCATGTGTTTTTGGCGCATAGAACAGCGCCCGTGCACATGGAGTTGGTTTCAAAAAATCACCCGGTCCCGGACGTACATGTGCGCCCGAGACCGGGTTTTGTATTGCCCGATATTCTGGTCAGATTCAGGAGGCAGACAATATGGAATGGAGCTTTGTATTTTTCCTCAACAGTGCCCTGCTGGGCGTGGGCCTTGCAATGGATGCGTTCTCGGTGTCCATGGCAAACGGCCTGCACGACCCCCGCATGAGCAGGGGAACCATGTGCAGGATCGCGGGCACCTTTGCCCTTTTTCAGGCCGTGATGCCCATGACAGGCTGGGTGTGCGTGCACACCATTGTGGAGCTGTTCTCTTCGTTTGAAAAATTCATCCCGTGGATCGCGCTGGCTCTGCTGGGCTATATTGGCGGCAAAATGCTTGTGGATGGCATCAAGGGCGAAGAGGCCGAAGAAGCAGCAGAGCTGAGTGCTGGTGCACTGCTCATGCAGGGCATCGCCACCAGCATCGATGCGCTTTCGGTGGGCTTCACCATTTCGGAATACGGCTGGCTGATGGCACTTGCGGCATCACTCATCATTGCGGTGGTCACCTTCTTTATCTGCATGGCGGGCCTGCGCATCGGCAAAAAGTTTGGCACCAAGCTCTCCGGCAAGGCATCCATTCTGGGCGGCATCATCCTCATTGGCATTGGTCTGGAAATTTTTATTTCCGGGGTGTTCTGAAATTCAGACAGCATAAAACAAAAGGGCACGGCGCTGCAATGCGCTGTGCCCTTTTGTTTTATAAAATGTTCCACATAGAACAATTACTTTTCCGGCTCAAAATAATCGGCATATTCCTCGGTCAGCTTGGAGCCAAGCCGCCGGATGCCGCCGTACAGGTGCCGTTCCACCAACGGTTCAAAGGCGGAAAGGTCGCACCGCTCGATGGCGTTCATCAGGTTGCGGTGGTCTGCGATCACCTCGGCAAGACCGCCGGTGGTCATGGTGTCCAGCATCCGGAAGCGGCTGTAGTCGGCGTGGGCGTTCTGCAGGGTGCTCCACAGGTACATTTTATCCATGGCCGCAAACCATGTCCCGTGCAGGGCACGGTCGGCTTCGTACAGCTTGTTGTAATCCGGGCTCTCCATGGCCGCAAGGGCCTCGTAGGCTTCCACCCGCCTGCGGATCAGCGCCCGCTGCTCCGGGGTGCACCGGGGCGAAAAATCCCGCAATACGCGGGCTTCCACGGCGGTGCGCTCGTAGATCAGCTCGTCCACGATGCGGCGGTTCAGCCGGGTAACGGTAGTGCCCTTGTAAGGCACGATCTTTACCAGCCCGTTTTCCTGCAGCTTCTGCAGCACCACCCGGATCAGGGTGCGCGGTGCGCCAAAGCGGGCACAGAGCGGATTTTCGCTCAGCGAAGAGCCGGGGCGGATGGTCAGGTCAATGATCTCCCGCTCCAGCACAGCATAGATCTCAGCATCAGTTTTGTATTGTTCCATACCTCTCACCTAATGAAAATGATGTATTCCTTTAGCGGGCTCGCCCTCTCAGTCAAAGCCTGTCGGCTTTGCCAGCTCTCCCAAAGGGAGAGCCTTTGGCAGTCCACGCGGACTGTATCTCTATACCAAGGCCTCTCCCTTTGGGAGAGGTGTCACCGCAGGTGACGGAGAGGGCTAGGATGCTGACCGTATACAACAATCTTATTCTAAAAACTCTTTCCACGGTGCGGCGTCCGGTAGGGGCAGGCTGAACTGCAGGGGCTTTCCGGTCTCCGGGTGCAAAAACTGCAGGCCGCAGCTCTGCAGGGCAATGCTGCCTTTTACGCGGCTTCCGTATTTGCCGTCTCCGGCCAGCGGATGCTTCCGGGATGCAAACTGCACCCGGATCTGATGGGTGCGGCCGGTGTGCAGCGTGATCTCAGCAAGGCTCATCTCTCCTGCCGTTTTCACGATGCGGTATTCCAGCACGGCTTCCCGTACACCTCTGCGCGGGCGGCTCACAGGGAATACCCGGCCCCGGCGGCTGTCCTTGAACAGCCAGTCCCGCAGGGTGCCTTCGGCGGGCAGTGCTTCGTCCGGCCCGCCTGCAATGACGGCCCGATATCGCTTGATGAACTGCGGCACTTCCGGCTCCCCTTCGGCCCTGCCATCCTGCACAGCGTAGGCGTTCTGGCTCTGGGTGATCTGACGGCTGAGTGCGGCCGCAGCCCCGGGCGTTCTGGCAAACACCATCAGGCCGGACACACCCGTGTCCAACCGGTGCACCACCCCTACAAAGGCATCCGGCTGGCCCCACAGCTGCCGCAGGGCTGCGGGCACACCCTCTTCGCTGGAAAGTCCGGCGGGCTTGTCCAGCACCACAAGGGCGGCATCTTCGTACAGGATATTCACAGCCTGCCCTCGGCAATCAGGGCCTTGAGCTTCAGGATACCGGCAATGGTCTTGCCGTCCCGGATCTCGCCGCTCATGACCATCTCATAAGCTTTATCCAGCGGCACACGGTCAGGGGTCAGGAATTCATCGGCATCCAGATGCATCTGGGTCTTGTGCAGGCCGGTGGCGACCCATGTATAGATCACTTCGGTGTCATAGCCCACGGTGGGGAAAAACTGGCCCAGAGAGATATAATTGTCCGCGGTCAGGCCGCACTCCTCGCCCAGCTCCCGCTTGGCGGCTTCAAAGGGGTCCTCACCCTTTTCCAGCTTGCCGGCAGGCAGTTCCCACAGCTCCTGCTGCATGGCGTAGCGGAACTGGCGCACCATGCAGATGGTGCCGTCCTCAAAATAGGGCAGAATGCACGCACCGCCGTGGTGATGCACCACTTCGCGTTCGGCGGTCTTGCCGTTTTCCAGCAGAGCAGTGTCTTTTGTCAGGGTGATCACCCGGCCCTCGAAGAGCACCTCGCTGGTGAGTGTTTTTTCGTAATGCACGGTCTTCTCCATTTTATTACCCTCTTTGCCCGGCACAGCGCCGGTTTTCTATGGCTTCAGTTTACGGCAAAATGAGGTTTGTTGTCAATAAAGAGATGATAAATATAAGAGGATGGGACGATTTGAAATGCGCGCCGCGTTTGCTTTGCGCATAATCAGCGGAAAGAATATTTATAATTTCGCAATTCTGGAAAATCTGCGGAGCTTGTCGGGGCAAAGCCCCTCCATCTGCTAACGCAGACCGCTCTGCCGCTTGAAAGCCCCACTGGGGCTTTCATTGCTACACAAACGCGGATTTTCCAGAATTGCCTTTTCACAGGAGGGGTCGTAACGGAAAGCAGCATTTGCAGCGCCGCTTTCTGAGAAAGCGCGGCGCTGCGCAAGCCGTGACTGAGAGGGTTCCCTCCCCTTTTTGCGAAAAAAATTACAGGATCTGGCAAAGCAGGCAGGCCAAAACCGGAAAATCCGCGCCATTGCTCACTTTAACGAACTAAAGACGTACAAAAGCGCTAAAAAAAATTCTTTATTTTTGGTGCGTTTGTTGAGCGGTTTGCGTTTACTTTATGGGCAGAATTTGCTATTATAGTATACAAGCAATAGTGCCTTTATGGGGTTCTCCGGTCCCATGTGGGGCATATTGCCCCGCGCAAAAGGTACCAAATTCTGAATAATGGAGGAAGAAAAATGCCTAGAGCAAAGCAAACTATGGATGGCAATACCGCTGCCGCCCATGTAGCGTATGCCTACACGGACGTGGCTGCCATCTACCCCATTACCCCGTCTTCTCCGATGGCTGACTCTGTGGACCAGTGGTCCGCAGCTGGCCAGAAGAACATCTTCGGCAATCAGGTCAAGGTCGTCGAGATGGAATCTGAGGCCGGCGCTGCTGGCGCTGTGCACGGCTCTCTGGGTGCAGGTGCTGTTACCACCACCTTCACCGCTTCTCAGGGCCTGCTGCTGATGATCCCCAACATGTACAAGATCGCTGCTGAGCAGCTGCCCTGCGTGTTCGATGTTTCTGCACGTACCGTTGCTACTCAGTCCCTGAACATCTTTGGTGATCACAGCGACGTTATGGCATGCCGTCAGACCGGCTTTGCAATGCTGGTCGAGAGCAGCGTGCAGGAAGTCATGGATCTGTCCCCTGTCGCACATCTGTGCGCCATCGAGGGCAAGGTTCCCTTCCTGAACTTCTTCGATGGCTTCCGTACTTCTCATGAGTACCAGAAGATCGAGAAGTGGGATTACGCCGATCTGAAGGAAATGTGCAACATGGAGGCTGTGGAGGAGTTCCGTAAGAAGGCTCTGAACCCCGAGCACCCCAAGATGCGCGGCTCCCACGAGAACGGCGACGTGTTCTTCCAGCATCGTGAGGCATGCAACAGCGTTTACAACGCTCTGCCTGCTGTTGTTGAGAAGTACATGGCCAAGATCAACGCAAAGCTGGGCACCAACTACGATCTGTTCAACTACTACGGCGCACCCGATGCTGACCGTGTGATCGTGGCTATGGGCTCCATCTGCGACGTTGCTGATGAGGTCATCGACTACCTGAACGCCAAGGGCGAGAAGGTCGGTATCATCAAGGTCCGCCTGTACCGTCCCTGGGTCTCCGCTTCCCTGCTGAAGGTTCTGCCCAAGACCGCCAAGAAGGTGGCTGTGCTGGACCGCACCAAGGAGCCCGGCTCTCTGGGCGAGCCCCTGTACCTGGATGTTGCCGCTACCCTGCGTGAGGCTGGCCTGAACGATGTCGTTCTGACCGGCGGCCGTTACGGTCTGGGCAGCAAGGATACCCCGCCGTCCTCCATCTTTGCTCTGTTCAAGGAGCTGGAGAAGGATCAGCCCAAGGAGCGCTTCACTCTGGGTATCACCGATGATGTCACCTTCCTGTCTCTGCCGGAAGTCAAGCCCGCTCCCATCACCGCAGCTGCTGGCACCAAGGAGTGCAAGTTCTGGGGTCTGGGCGGCGACGGTACTGTCGGTGCTAACAAGAACTCCGTCAAGATCATCGGCGACCATACCGACAAGTATGTTCAGGCATACTTCCAGTATGACTCCAAGAAGACCGGCGGCGTGACCATCAGCCATCTGCGTTTCGGCGACAAGCCCATCCGCAGCCCCTACTACATCAACCAGGCTGACTTCGTGGCCTGCCACAACCCCGCTTACATCCACATGGGCATGAAGATGGTCCAGGATGTCAAGCCCGGCGGCGTGTTCATGATCAACTGCCAGTGGTCCGATGAGGAGCTGGGCCAGCACCTGAACGCCGAGGCAAAGAAGTATATCGCTGACAACAACATCCAGCTGTATACCATCAATGCTATCGATAAGGCTATCGAGATCGGCATGGGCAAGCGCACCAACACCATCCTGCAGTCTGCATTCTTCAAGCTGGCTGACGTCATGCCCATCGAGGATGCCGTCAACTTCATGAAGCAGGCAGCTCAGAAGAGCTACGGCAAGAAGGGCCAGGACGTCGTTGAGATGAACTGGAAGGCTATCGATGCAGGCGTTGACGCCATCCACAAGGTGGACGTGCCCGCATCCTGGTCCAACCCCGAGGCTGATCCCGCACCCAAGGCTCTCACCGGCCGTCCGGAGCTGGTCAAGCAGATCCGCGATGTCATGGAGCCCATTGCCCGTATGGACGGCGACAGCCTGCCTGTCTCTTCCTTCGTGGCAAATGCAAACGGCGAGTGGGAGCAGGGCGCTTCTGCATACGAGAAGCGCGGCACCGCTGTCAACGTCCCCGAGTGGGATGCTGCAAAGTGCGTTGGCTGTAACCAGTGTGCATTCGTCTGCTCTCATGCTACCATCCGTCCCTTCCAGCTGACCGCCGACGAGCTGGCAGCTGCTCCTGCGCAGACCAAGAGCCGCGACAACAAGCCCGCAAACGAGTACAAGTTTGTTATGGCTGTGTCTCCTCTGGACTGCATGGGCTGCGGCGAGTGCGTCACCGTCTGCCCCACCAAGGCTATCACCATGGTGCCGCAGGACAGCCAGGCCGATCAGCAGGCAGTGTTCGACTACTGCGTGGCCAACATCTCCAAGAAGCCTTCCAAGTTTGCTGACGATACCGTTATCGGTTCTCAGTTCAACCAGCCGCTGCTGGAGTTCTCTGGCTCCTGCGCAGGCTGTGCCGAGACTTCTTACGCTCGCCTGATCACTCAGCTGTTCGGCGAGAAGATGTACATCTCCAACGCTACCGGCTGCTCCTCCATCTGGGGCGGCACCGCTTCCATCTCTCCGTACACCGTCAACAAGGACAGCGGCCATGGTCCTGCATGGTGCAACTCCCTGTTCGAGGATAACGCAGAGCATGGTCTGGGCCTGTACATCGGCCAGAAGACCGTCCGCGAGAACCTGATCAAGGAGATCGCAGAGGTTGCTGGTTCCGACAAGGCTTCTGCTGAGCTGAAGGCTGCCTTTGAGAAGTTCCTGGAGACCAAGAACAACACCAAGGCCAACGACGAGCCCGCAAAGGCCCTGATCGCTGAGCTGGAGAAGGCTGCTGCTGCCGGCTGCGAGAAGTCTGCAGAGATCCTGAAGAGCAAGCAGTTCATCGCCAAGAAGTCCGTCTGGATCTTCGGTGGTGACGGCTGGGCATACGACATCGGCTTCGGTGGTCTGGACCACGTTCTGGCTTCCGGCGAGGATGTCAACGTGATGGTCTTCGATACTGAGATGTACTCCAACACCGGTGGACAGGCATCCAAGGCTTCCAACATTGGTGAAGTCTGCCAGTTCGCTGCTGCTGGTAAGGAAATCAGCAAGAAGAGCCTGTCCGAGATTGCTATGACCTACGGTTACATCTATGTTGCTCAGATCGCACTGGGTGCTAACCCGGCTCAGGCTGTCAAGGCCATCGCTGAGGCTGAGGCTTACCCCGGCCCGTCTCTGATCATCGGCTACGCTCCCTGCGAGCTGCACGGTGTCAAGGGCGGCATGACCAACTGCCAGAACGAGATGAAGAAGGCAGTTGAGGCCGGTTACTGGAACCTGTTCACCTTCAACCCGGCAAACAAGGCTCAGGGCAAGAATCCGTTCACCCTGACCTCCAAGGCTGTGGATAACGAGAAGTATCAGGCACTGCTGGCTAACGAGACCCGTTACAGCCGCCTGACTCGTGCATTCCCCGACCGTGCTAAGGAGCTGTTCGCACGCAACCAGGAAGTTGCAAACGACCGCTACGAGCACCTGACCCGTCTGGTCGACCTGTACAAGTAAGCATTCTTCTGCGCTTTGGATGCAGATATTTGCGGCACCTTAGCCCCACAATGCAAGAGGGCGGCTGCCCCGTACCGGCGGTTACTGCGCAATGCAGCGGTACGAAGCGGAGAAACGCATCCATCCATGCAGGTGATGTGCTGAAGTACAGCATTCGCCATACGAGTTCTATCTGATTTCACTTCCCGGGCGGTGCTTTGTTCCGTGCGAAGCACCGCAGCGGGATATGAGATACCAAAGCGCCCGCGAGGGTCCTTGAAAGCACACCCCGCGTGTGTCAGGAGCATAAGGTCTGCTTGCAGATACCTTGCTCCGCCTGCTGCATAAGACCTGCTTTGCAGGGATCTTGCCGCAGTAAAAAACGAATATCGTTTTTAGCGCCCCGTTCACCGCAAGGTGACCGGGGCGTATTTTTTGTGTAAAAGAGAAGCGGCTGCTGTGATCTGGCATCACAACAGCCGCTTTTACAGTTCCATTTTAGCATGTGAAAAAACGAAGGTCAATCAAAAAATGTTATCACAAAATCTTCCAAAAGATACCATTCCCTTTTTACAGTTTCTTCATAGCTTCTTAACGAATTCAATTGTGAAAGCTGTTATACTTTTGCCATGGGAAGCGGGGCCGCAACCGCTTACCCAAGTAACATGATTCCTCCTCACACCAAGGCAATATCCAAACAAAACACCCTTTTTCGTGTGCCGCAACACGGAAGAGGGTGTTTTGTTTTGCAAAATTCTGGTAAATCGGTGGTTTAGGGTTGACCCCGTTTTTTTGCGGCGCTATAATAAAAATGAATATGAAAACTTGGAGGTGAACGCAGGAAAATGGACCCGGATCATAGTCGAAGTAGAACCACCGGCGCGGTGGATCAGAAAACAAAAACAACTGCGTTTTCCCCAACCGTTCGCCTCCTTCGCTGAGTCCTGCGGAAAAGCACCGCTTCATCAACGGTGCATCTTTCCGCAAAACAGAGCAGAGGAAGGCGCGGCTTTGTGTGCGCAGAATGCGGCGTTTGCGGCATTCCGGCAGGCAAGGCGGCGCGTTTTTTGTTTCCCGATCTGCTGCGTCCTCCGGATACAGGAGCTGCTCCTGTTCCGTAAAAACTGAGGAGGTACGCCCAATGGATATGGAAGAAAAGAAGCTGACGGCTGATGCTGCGGAACAGGCGCTGCCGGTGCAGGAGCTGCCTGCTGATATCCCCGCCGAGGTCCGCCAGAAGCTGGCTGAAGATCTGAACGAGGAAGCTACTGAAGACCTCAAGCAGGACATGCGCGAGGCCGAAAAAGAGGAGGCCAACGACGAAGAGGTCAAGGCCAACCCTGAGA
>OMFN01000911.1_pt1 | contig 13552 bp, 12 predicted proteins | sample 1645641 | NCBI WGS metagenome assembly OMFN01 (sample SAMEA103958126, study PRJEB25191) | human gut metagenome
AAGATTCGGAAGAACTCTACAACATTACAGGTTGGGGAACTTCGTACTTTGGTATCAATGACAAAGGTCATGTAGTGGTAACTCCCCGTAAGAACGGTGTCGCAGTCGATTTGAAAGAATTGGTGGACGAGCTTCAGTTACGGGATGTCGCAGCACCTATGCTGGTTCGTTTCCCGGATATTCTTGATAATCGTATCGAAAAAATTTCGAACTGTTTCAAGCAAGCATCCGAAGAGTATGGTTATAAAGCTGAAAACTTTATCATCTATCCTATTAAAGTGAACCAAATGCGTCCGGTGGTGGAAGAAATCATAAGTCATGGCAAGAAGTTTAATTTAGGACTGGAAGCCGGTTCCAAACCCGAATTGCATGCAGTGATTGCTATTAACACGGACTCAGACTCGCTGATTATCTGTAACGGATATAAAGATGAGAGCTATATTGAGTTGGCTTTACTGGCTCAGAAGATGGGGAAACGTATCTTTCTGGTAGTAGAGAAGATGAATGAGTTACGCTTGATTGCAAAGATGGCGAAACAGCTCAATGTACGCCCTAATATAGGTATTCGTATTAAACTGGCTTCTTCGGGCAGTGGAAAATGGGAAGATAGCGGTGGAGATGCCAGCAAGTTTGGATTGACTTCCAGTGAGTTGCTGGAAGCACTTGACTTTTTGGAAAAGAAAGACATGAAAGATTGTTTGAAGTTGATTCATTTCCATATCGGAAGTCAAGTAACCAAGATACGCCGTATTAAAACAGCTTTACGTGAAGCTTCACAGTTCTATGTACAATTACACGCAATGGGCTTCAATGTTGAGTTTGTTGATATCGGTGGAGGCTTGGGTGTTGACTATGACGGTACCCGGTCTTCCAATAGTGAAAGCAGCGTGAACTATTCTATTCAGGAGTATGTAAACGACTCTATCTCTACGTTGGTGGATGCTAGTGATAAAAATAATATTCCGCACCCCAATATTATTACAGAAAGTGGTCGCTCACTGACGGCACACCATTCGGTGCTGATTTTTGAAGTGCTGGAAACAGCTACTCTGCCCGAAATGGATGAAGACTTTGAAGTAAGTGAAAAAGACCATGAACTGGTGCATGAACTATATGAAATATGGGATAATTTGAATCAGAGCCGTATGTTGGAGGCATGGCATGATGCACAGCAAATTCGTGAAGAGGCACTGGATTTGTTCAGTCATGGTATTGTGGATTTAAGAACCCGTGCGCAGATAGAACGTCTCTATTGGTCTGTGACTCGTGAGATTAATCAAATTGCTTCCGGGTTAAAACATGCTCCCGATGAATTCCGTAAATTGGATAAATTATTGGCTGATAAATATTTCTGTAACTTTTCGCTTTTCCAGTCTTTGCCGGACTCTTGGGCGATAGATCAGATATTCCCCATTATGCCTATCCAAAGACTGGACGAGAAACCCGACCGGAATGCTACTTTGCAAGACATTACTTGTGACTCTGACGGAAAGATAGCCAACTTTATATCTACCCGTTATGTATCGCACGACCTGCCTGTGCATTCATTGAAGCAAAAAGAGTCTTATTACATAGGTGTCTTTTTAGTGGGAGCTTATCAGGAAATTTTAGGAGATATGCACAATTTGTTTGGTGATACGAATGCAGTGCATGTATCGGTAGATGATAAAGGGTATTCTATTGATCAGGTGATTGATGGCGAAACCGTGGCGGAAGTGTTGGATTATGTTCAGTATAATCCGAAGAAACTGGTGCGTACATTGGAAACCTGGGTGACTAAATCTGTAAAAGAAGGTAAGATATCGGTAGAAGAAGGAAAAGAATTTTTGTCCAACTACCGTTCCGGGCTTTATGGATATACTTATTTGGAATAAAAGGATGAAAGAAAAACTGACTGTCATAAAGGTAGGCGGAAAGATTGTAGAGGAAGAAACTACGCTTAGTCGGCTTTTGGCCGACTTTTCCGCTATTGAAGGATATAAATTGTTGGTGCACGGTGGGGGACGTTCAGCCACCAAACTGGCTGCCCGATTGGGTATTGAAAGTAAAATGGTGAATGGCCGTCGCATTACGGATGCCGAGACGCTGAAGGTTGTGACTATGGTTTACGGCGGATTGGTCAATAAGAATATCGTTGCAGGCCTGCAAGCTAGAGGAGTGAATGCTATCGGACTGACCGGAGCGGATATGAACGTTATTCGTTCAGTGAAACGACCGGTGAAAGAGGTGGATTATGGCTATGTAGGTGATGTGGAAAAGGTGAATGCCGATTTTCTGGCTACACTGATTCGTCAGGGTATTGTTCCTGTCATGGCTCCTCTGACTCATGACGGGCAGGGAAGTATGCTGAATACCAATGCCGATACCATTGCCGGGGAGACAGCAAAAGCGTTGGCGCCACTTTTTGATGTGACACTTGTCTATTGTTTTGAGAAGAAAGGCGTATTACGCGACGAAAATGACGATGATAGCGTCATTCCTGTTATTACTCCCGAAGAATTTAAAGAGTATGTAGCCCGAGGTATCATTCAGGGAGGGATGATACCTAAACTGGAAAATTCCTTCTCTGCCATTGATGCAGGAGTGAGTCAGGTTGTAATTACCTTGGCTTCAGCCATTAAGGGAGAAGGCGGAACTATAATCAAAAAATAATTCAAAAAATAGGCGGGTGAGTGTAACTTTTGTACAACTCACCCGTCATTATTACAGAGCAATGCAAGAAATCAGTTTCCGAAACGACATTTTGCCCCTGAAAGACAAACTCTACAGGTTGGCTTTTCGTATTACGCTGAACAGTGCTGAAGCGGAGGATGTGGTGCAGGATACGATGATTAGGGTATGGAATAAACGTGATGAGTGGCCGAATTTTGAATCCATCGAAGCCTACTGTCTGACGGTAGCAAGAAATCTGGCAATAGACCGGAGTGAAAAGATAGATTCACAGCACATGGAATTGACACCCGAAACACAGGAACTGCCCGATGCATTGAACCCTTATGAACAGTTGGCACAGAGTGAGCAATTAGGTTTGATTCACCGCCTGCTGAACGAACTTCCCGAAAAGCAGCGAAGTATTATGCAGTTGCGGGATATTGAAGGAAAGAGCTATAAAGAAATTGCAGATATTTTGCAGATAACGGAAGAGCAGGTGAAAATCAATCTCTTTCGCAGTCGGCAAAAGATAAAACAAAGATATACGGAAATAGAAGATTATGGATTATAAGTACATTGAACAGTTATTGGAACGCTACTGGAACTGTGAGACTTCCTTGGAAGAGGAACAGATTTTGCGTTCTTTCTTTCATCAGAAAGAGATTCCTGCTCATTTACTCCGTTACAAGGCAATGTTTGCTTATCAGGAGATTGAGAAGGAGAGGGGGCTGGGCAGTGACTTTGATGCCAAGGTTCTGGCCCGGGTGGAAAAACCGGTTGTGAAAGCGCAACGCCTCACTTTGCGAACGCGCTTTATGCCGTTGTTCAAGGCTGCTGCCATGATAGCTGTCTTGTTTGTGATGGGAACGGTGGTGCAACGTTCCATGCAGGATGATGGTAGCGATATGGTGTATATGCATGATGATTACCGTGATACCGTAAATGATCCGCAAGTGGCATACGAACCGGTGCTGCCGATAGATACGGTTACAAAGATAGCCGGAGATGAGGCAGCAGGAGTGAAGAATTAGATAACATTTTCATTTGCTTTTATATATAAATAGATAGTTAGTGCTTATTAAAACAACTTTTTAATTCGAGGCTGTGAAGTTTCAATTCTCTCAAATTTTAAATTAACTAACTAAATAATGTAAAAAGGATTACCGCGTGAGCAGTAATCCTTTTTTAGGTAGATAATCTAATGTAAAGAGAGAATTATGAAATGAGCTTTATCTTCTTTTTACGTTACCGATACCGGATTTATTTATATCGGTAGTTGGGGGATTCCCAAAGTAATCAACATTGCCTATTCCGTTTGTACTTACGGTTATCTTTCCTGATGCATAACAAGAAACATTTCCAATGCCTTTTTGTTCAACGACAACATCTGAAACAATCATATCTTTGGCGTTTAGGTTTCCAATACCTTTGATGTGATAGCTTGCCTTCTCTGCCTTTCCTTTCAGTATGACATTGCCTATTCCGTCGGATCTTACGCTTATATTATCGGCGGTCAATTCATCTGCTTTAAAGTTTCCAGTTCCGTTAGAGGTGATTTTTATATCATCTACCTTGACGGAATCTTTCAAGGTTATATTGCCTGTACCTTGTTGGCTGATGCTGCTCAATTTGGGAGCAGTAATAGTGATTGTGACATTGTTGTTCTTCAAACTGCGGAATTTCATACCTTTCTTCATGGAGATGTGCAGTGTACTGTCTTCCGAAGTGACAATAAGACTGGAAATGATATTGTCGGGGCCATAAGCCTCTACAGTTGTGGCATTACTTTGCTTGAATACAATATTGACGGTACCCTGGCTGGCAATATTATCGAATGCTTCCACACTGTATTTCTTGGTTATTTTGTTCTTGCTGGGAGCAATGCCGTTTACACAGCTTGTCAGAGTCATAACCAGACCGAATAAGTAAAAGTATGTACGTTTCATATTTCTGTGTTTTTTATTGGTTTCTATCTATTAGACGAAGAGAGTGGCAGTAAAGTTGCAATTCCCTCTTTTTTTTCTTATGAATAATATATCTTTGTGGCTGATATGGCAACAAAGAGAGTATTAGCTGACAAAGATTTCAATCGTATTATTGTGCGTACCCATCGTTTGGCACGTAACATTACCATGCGTGTAAAGCCGGATGGACTGCATGTTACGGTACCGCCTTACAGCCTGAGCAGTAAGGTGATGGAAGTTGTAGAGCAATATCGTGAACGCTTGTTGCAGGACTGGCAGAGGGTATGCAAGAAATCTATAGACTTGGATTTCCGTATTCAGGCCCCTTGTTTCAGGCTGTGGCTGGAAAAAGGCAATTTTACCTGTTTTTCTGTGCGGAATACGGAGGAAGGAATAAAAATCATTTGTCCTCGTGATGTTGACTTTACAAAGGAGGAGGTGCAGCGGTTGGTGCGCAATGCCATTATCAGGGCGATGAAGAAAGTGGCAGGTGAATATTTGCCACCTTTGCTTGATGCATTGGCAGAACACTATGGCTTGTCATACAAACGAGTGAAGATAACCGGAAGCAAAGGACGTTGGGGCAGTTGCTCGGCGGCCGGGAGTATAAACCTTTCCTGCTATTTGATGCTCTTGCCTTCGCACCTGATGGATTATGTGCTGTTGCACGAGCTGTCGCATACAAAAGAAATGAATCACGGTCCTCGTTTTTGGGAACTGCTGGACAGCATGACGGAGGGAAGGGCACATCTGCTGCGGGCGGAATTACGACAATTCAATACTGATTTTTAGCAAGCACATCCCCTCATCCTCCCTTCAGCCGTGCTTCCAAGCCCCTTCCCAATCTGCTTTCAGCATTTGGCTGTGTTCTGATAATCTGTAAAAAAACGAGTCGTTAAGTTTCTAAAACTTTGATATTGCGAAACTTTTTTATTTACTTCGCAATAATATATATAACTAACTATGAAAAGGGAGAAAAACATTCTATTTATCCTGACCATTCTATTACTATTGGCATGTACAGCTTGCGACCGTTCCGCTCGTCATGTCACAGAGCACTTGTCGCAAGCGGAGGAACTTATATGGGCCGCTCCCGATTCGGCACTGCATATACTGGAATCCATCCCTACCTCCCGGCACTTAATCGGAAAAGAGCAGGCGGATTATGTTTTGCTGCTTTCGTTAGCCCAATATCGTTGCTACATCCCTGTATCTTCGGATTCGTCAATGATTGACCTTGCAGTAGAATATTATAAAGATAAGAATGACGCAGATAAAAAAGGGGCAGCCTTTTATGTGAAGGGATGTATATTGGAAGAATATACCAAAGACATTCCCAATGCCCTGCTAGCTTACAAAGAAGCCGAAATGTGTATTCCCGATATGAATGAAAAACGGTATGTTGCCCGTATTTATAGCAGCTTGGGATATATTAATAAAAAATCTTTCCATTTCGAGCCGGCTAAAGAATATTATCAAAAAGCCGTGCAAGCAAATATAGATGGAAAGGACACGGTTGCATACGCCAGTAATTTGCTCAATCTGTCAACTCTTTATTATACCCTTCATCAAGCGGACAGCGCTAATAGGTGCATCAATACCTTAATAGATATTGCCGATTCTCTAAATGACCTTGACCTTCAGGTCAAAATATACAATAATATAGCAAACAGAAAGATATTTGAAAAGAACTATGCAGAAGCAGAAAAATATCTGATTCATGCCATACGATTATCTTCTCCCCATTTTCCCGACAAGTTGTCGCTGGGACTGGCCAATCTATATGCATATACTGGACAGAAAGAGAAAGCAGACAGTCTCTTTACTCACTTATTGTCTTGCCCGGACTTGCTAGTGCGATCCAATAGCTATCTGGATTTATTAAACTATTTTTTGGCTTCTCATCCCCAAGAGCACTCCTATCTAAATCATTATATAGCACTAACAGATTCCATTTACAAGGAAAACCGTGCAGAAGAAGTAGGAAAAATACAGCAGAAATACGATAATGAAGTGCTGGCGCGTACCAACGACCAACTATATTTTAAATGGATACTAACTAGTGTTGTTGGTTCACTCATTTGTATAATTGCAGTTACTTTCTTGCAAAAAAAATGGAGAAAGGCAAATGCTCTGCAAAAACAAATAGAAGAATTGGAAGAGAAGAAGAAGGTACTAACTAGTAGTTCCCAAGAAAACGAACGTTATGTAATCCAAATAAGCGAGTTGGAAAGTCAAATAAACGATTTAAAAAATGAAAAAAGAAGGCTGAAGTATTTCATAAAGAAAACAAAGAAGAGCAAGGAGAACAAAGAGGATGATTATAGTTCAATCTTCAAAACCTATTTGTCCATCACGAAGGACAAAACGTATGACAAAGAGCTGGAGAGAGACAACCTGCGTCAATGGCTTAACTTGACGAATCAAAATTTTACCGATAAGCTGATAAAGCATTACCCAGTATTATCCAAATCAAATCAGCTTATGGACGTATGTTGTTTAACTGCACTAAACCTTAGCATAGAAGACATTGCCACATTACTGGGTATCGGGGAGCGGACTGTCGAACGATATACCAGTGATATTTGTAAAAAAGTAGGGCTTCCCAAGGGAGGAAAACATATTTTTGTAGAATTTATCAATTCTATAAAAGAGTTGGAGGCGTGATTTAAATACTTTTTAATGCTTTTTCTTCGTCAAAACATCTCATTATTGGCAATTAAGTGTAGTGTAGAATGTGATAATATATTAATAATCAGCATGATAGTGATATCTCATTATTTTTTCAAGTTTCATTTGGATCTGAATTAAAATAGGCTTATGTTTGCCATCATTTAAAATTTCAGACTATGAAACACGTACTTTTTTTGCTCCTTGCATTTATTACTATTCCCGCATGGGGGACAGTAAATGAAGATAAGAAAGAAACTTATCCTTACCTTTTTTGATGCAATAGAAGATGTAACTGTCTCTATTGTGGGAAACTCAGGTACAGTAGAAACACGCACGGTATCATTTAATGATTTCCAGACTGAAATCTTCGATGTAAGCCGGTATGCAGCAGGGAATTATAGTTTATTGATAACTACTCCCAGAGGGACCTGTTTATCGGGAAACTTTAAAATAGGTGTTTAGAAATGCCCTAATTAAGAAAGAAGAAGATGGCTGATGATGATGTTCTATTAGAAAAAAATCGCCAATCATTACCTGTTCTATGGTTCTTTTCACTCTGATTTAGGACTATACAACGGCAAGATGGGAATGGTCATTTTCTTCTTTCATTATGCACGATATACCGGAAATAGTTTATACGAAGATTTTGCTGGAGAGCTTTTAGATGATATCTATGAAGATATAACTGACAATATTTCATTTAGCCAACTTTGCGAAATTGGATGGGGAATACTCTATCTGCTTCAACAAGGTTTTGTAGAAGGAAATGCAGATGAAGTTTTGGAAATAATAGATGAAAGAATAGAATTGCAACATTCTGAATATATGAATATTATGGAACATTATCTTCGTTTCCGAGGCATATTAAAGCAGAAAGTAGCAAATAGTTATTCACCTTCCGATATAATGCAAAGAATCGTGGTTTCTACGAATGTGGAAAAGCTATCGTGGCAGAATGGACTAAAATTAATATGGGATGAAAGAGTTATATATAATAACGAACAATAGTAAAGCAGGACAATACGGTATAGGTACCTATATCACTCAATTATTATACTGCTTGCAGACTTGTATAAAAATACAAGTTACAGTTATCATGCTCGATTCTCAAAAAGACGAGTTAGTAGAAAAGCACATCGAAGGTGTGAGATATCTATTGCTCCCAACTATACAGATTCATGCCTTAGAAAAGGATTATAGACGATATGCTCGAAGCGTAGCCTATGTTTTGGCATCTTATATTGCTCCAAATAGAGAACTTATTTTTCATTTTAATTACTCTTACCATATATGGCTGGCGGAAGCATTAAAAAATCGTTTTCCGCGCTGCCGCACCATACTGACCTTACATTACCTGCCATGGTGTTTTGATTTGAGTGGAAATATCCATCGTTTCCGAGCTATTTTATCTCAAGAAGAAAAGGAACGAGATATTCTCGAAAGACAAATATATGAAGAATATCTGAACGACAAACGGTTTTATAATGAAGTAGACAAAGTAATTTGCTTATGTGGTGAAACCCAATCCTTTCTCTATGAAATTTATAATGTACCAATAGAAAAAATAGAGTTAATATACAATGGCTTGTCTGACGAACAGACAGCATTGTCAAACAAAGACAAAAAAGAAATAAAAGCAGAGCTGGGTTTTACAGAAAGTGAAAAGATTATTCTATTTGTAGGACGTGTAAATCAGTTAAAAGGTATTCATTGGCTGATTGAAGCTTTCAAAAAAACACTGAGCAAATACCCGGAAGCCAGATTAATCATTATAGGAGACGGCAATATTTCTGATTATTTGGGGTTGTGTAATGGTATCTGGGGAAAAGTTATTTTTACAGGAAAATTGAGAAAAGATCAATTATACAGATTTTATCAAATAGCTGATATCGGTGTTTTGCCTTCCTGTCAGGAGCAATGCAGTTATGTAGGCATTGAAATGTTGATGCATGGTATTCCATTAGTAGGAACTGATGCAATGGGAATAAGTGAAATGATAGAAGAAGGATATAAAATACCCTTAAAGATAGACGGAGAAGAAATATCGCTTTGTACGAATAAATTAAGTGAATCGATATTGAGTGCCTTGGCCAATAAAGGCTTCCTTAGAAAGCAATCTAGACACCGTTTTGAAAAATATTATTCATTGAATACAATGCGTCTAAAAGTAACACAACTATATAATAACGAATGAGTTAACACTCAGTATATTGTTTAATTATTAATCACTAATTTTAAGTACGATGAAAAAACTTCGTAAATTATCCCTTCAGCAACTTGATAAAGTTGAGTTGGGAAAAAGACAGGAAGGGCTGCTGTTTGGTGGCGGTACTCCGGGAATGTGTAAATGTGGTTCTTGCTCTACTACAGGAGGAAGACCTAGTCAGGCTAGCAATAGAACTGCCAATGATGCCTCTGGATATACAGTTACAGGAAATAACCCAAATGCAGAATGCACATGCACAGGGGCTTCGGTATATAGTACAATATTCACTCCACCTGCTTGAGATAATTTCTATTTTTGTTATAGGGACAATTGTTCCTATAACAAAAATATATACTTTTTCGTTAATTAAATCATTTCATCAGGATATTATGAAAACAAAAATCATATTCTATATTTTCTTCTTTTTATTGGTGGCTTCGTGCCAACAAAAAGGGAGTAAACCTGACGCTATACAGCAGGAATACAAACCACGCATCATTGATTTAAGTAAAGCGGAGTATTCGGAAGAGCCACAACTGTTGTCCGATTTTGTAGAAAGCATAGAATATGTAAAATTTTCGGAAGAACCGTTGATTCCTGATTTAGCCCTTACATATCCGGTTGAGGATAATGAAGGAAATTTGTATTTGGATAGCAGTGATGGTATTCATAAATATACTCCAAGTGGTCAATATGTGAAATCACTCTTCAAAAAAGGACAAGGCCCGGGAGAGATTGCCTTCAAAATTGGAAAATCGATTTTTAATATAGATAAAAACTATGTATTGGTTACAGATTATGGTAGAATGGATTATCAAAAATTCTCATTAAACGGTGATTTTCTAGGAACTGAACCATACCAACTAGAGGCTGTATCAAAAGACATATTTGCTTTTTGGAAAAATGCCGAGCTTTATAGTTATATAAGAAATGCTCCTTATGACCAACATTCTAAAGTTAATCCAGACAGTCTGTATTTTTTCACAGTTCGAGACTTGGATACGGATTCTGTCATTTTCAGGTTAAAGAATCACCATTTTGACATTAAGGGAGAAGTAATTGGTCCCCGCATTGTTATTCAAGCTGCTCCGGCCTATAGGGGCATTATAAGTGATTCATTATTATGGGTAAAACCGGTACATGTGGATACGGTCTTTTGTACAACAAACTGGAAAGATTTGCGTCCATTCTATATCATAAAACAGTCTCCAGACGCGGCAGACTATGAATGGCTTACAATATGTTGGGCAGGAGTAAATAATTACTCTATGAGTGAACTTCTTAATAAGAAGCAATTATCAGATGTATGGGCATTAAAGAGCGGCTTATTGTATGCCTATTTTCAAGGTGAAGAAAAAAGCGGATACGGTTTCTGTCCTGCTGATGGAAAAGCTAAGACCTATTCCAAATTGTTCAAGAATGATGTAGACAAATATTGTCCTTCCATTGATTTCAGTATACCGATGAACATAAGCTCTCTTTTTTGCAAGAACGGTTATCTCTATATGTTGGTAGATGCTTTCAAGTTCTTTGAAGAAGGTGCGAAGCCTCCTTTCCCTGATTTGAAAGAAGACAGCAACCCGGTATTGGCTAAATTTAAATTGAAATAAAAATGAAAAGAAATAGATTATATAACTTACAAAACACCAAAGAAATCAATAATTATATATACGATATATCCGAGCAGCAGGTATTCAATGAATTAGTTAATCTTGAACAATTAACTTTCGAATTGACAGATGCTTGCAATTTAAAATGCAAATATTGTGGATATGGTGACTTCTATAACACGCATGATAAACGTGAGAATAAATACCTAGATTTTAAGACAGCAAAGCAAGTTATAGATTACCTATACGATATATGGACAAAATACCCCGGAACCTCCAACCCTAGAAAAATAGTATTCGGTTTTTATGGTGGTGAGCCATTATTAAATATGAAACTAATTCAACAGATAATAGACTATCTGAATTCACTCCCTACCATTTCTCATACTGTATTTAATTTCAATATGACAACTAACGCTATATTACTTGATCGATATATGGATTTTTTAGCAAAAAACGAATTTACATTATTACTAAGTTTAGATGGAGATGAATTCGGACAAAGCTATAGAGTGGATTGTCAAGGGAAAAACTCATTCCACCGCGTGATACAAAATATACAAAAATTGAAAACTCACTATCCTGACTACTTTAAAAATCATATAAGTTTTAACTCTGTATTACATGACAGAAATAACACGAAAAGCATACAAGAATTCATTAATAAGGAATTTGGTAAAGTTTCTCAAATTTCAGAATTAAGCAATTTTGGTATATGTGAGTCGAAAAAAGAAGAATTCAACAAGATGTTCCATAGAACAATTGATGATATATCAATGGAAGATACAGATTTTGTAGAACTTTTTCCTGATACAATGGGGGTATTTCGATTTGTAGGAAAAATGTCTGGAAACTATTTTCCTTCTCACTATTTCTTATTAAAAAAATCTCCAAATAAATTATGTCCTACCGGAACTTGTTTACCGTTTGGTAAGAAAATGTTTATTACTGTAAATGGAAAGATACTTCCTTGTGAAAGAATAGACCAAAAATATGCACTAGGATATGTTACAGAAAAGGGAGTTGAACTGGATTTAGCAGAAGTGGCAAGAATATATTCCAATTATTATAAAAAGCTCAAACCTATATGTCAAGAATGTTGTTTAAAACCATTTTGTTCACAATGTATGTTTTATATGGAAAATTTGGATGGGAAAGTCAAATGTCCTTCATTTGCAAATGAAAAACATATTCGTAACTATATAAATTATTATTCCAATATAGTACGCACACATCCTGAATTATACAAGAAAGTTTCAACAGAATTACTACTACAATTATGAACCATAACATAGAAAAGAAACTAGTACTAGATCCTGATACTTTTTTATGGGAAATGGAAGGACAAGGTTTATTTTACAATACTGTATCTTACCAGTCTTATTTATTTTCAAATACAGGTATCGTTTCTCTGTATTGTGACAAAATATCAAACATCAATAATCTATATGTTATTGATATTCCTGAAGAGGACAAAAAAGATAAAATGCTCAATAATTGGTTACATGAAATTGTAAAACGAAGGATGGGAACTTTTTGGGAAAAATCAGAAGATGAACTATATATTATCAGTTTCCCTCCTCTTCTAAACTTACAATCTGATATAGACAGAATTGAAGCTGCAGAAGATAGAGATGTCGGTGAGTATGCTGCTCAAAACTGGAATGAGTTTTCCATTTACTTGGGAGGTGAAAGTAAATTTCCTAATTTGCACAAACAAATCCCATATCCTGTGGATGACAGTAGCATACTGCCTTTTTATGACTTACAAGCATTTTTGTCTTCCTCTGATAATTCATATCTAAATACTATAAATATCATAGGGAATCCGTTTTCTTACCCTTATAAAGCAGAATTAATGGATTTACTTTACAGTATTCCAGTAAAAAAGAATTTTTATCTGACAGCTTCAACTGCCTGCCGGTTCATTAAAGAGATACAACAAATAGATTTACCCAATTATGAACTGTACATTTACTATGAGCAAGAAGAAGCGAGCATTCACCATATACTGACTGAAAAACAGATTCCTTTCCATTGGATATATCTCATTTCTTCTGAAAAGCAATATGAAGACCTGGAGAAACTGGAAACAAAGTATGGAAATGAATATGTAGAAGTTCATCCTATATATACAGGAGACAACCTACCTTTCTTTGAAGAGAATGTTTATTTGGCTGAAGAAGACATATTACAATCCAATTATGACAAGCAGGATATATTTGCACATCAAGTAATGAACACCAACTTTTGGGGAAGACTTTCTGTATTACCTGATGGAAAAGTTTATTCCAATTTAAATCATCCACCATTAGGCACATTAAAAGATAGAGTATATGATTTAATTGTTGATGAGATGAAATCCAAAAGGGCTTGGCGTTGGATACGTGATGAAGTATCGCCATGCAAAGATTGTCTATTCCGTTATCTATGCCCTTCTCCCTCCA
>OMFN01000918.1_pt1 | contig 13404 bp, 17 predicted proteins | sample 1645641 | NCBI WGS metagenome assembly OMFN01 (sample SAMEA103958126, study PRJEB25191) | human gut metagenome
CGATACCGATGTACATTTCGCCCGATGCTCCGGTATACGGAGAAATGGTACCATCAGTGTTCAGCTTTACGGGTTGACCCTGAACTATGGTATCGCCTTTCTTTACCGGGAATGCCTGATGAAGCTTGTGCGATTCACTTTTGTAAATCACAGCCTGCGGGGTTCTGGAACCCACTTTGTGTAAGTCTGCCATAATTTAATTTGAGATTTAAGTTACTTTTCTGTTATTTCTTTTCTCCTCGAAGTTTCCGGTCGGCCAAAGCCTGGGCAACTGCCTGAGTAGACTTGTCTCCGTTCTTCGTCTCGTCTTCTACCTCTGGATTAATAGACGATGCCCGGCCCACGTCCTGAGAACCGCAATGATTGCAGTGCATCGGGAATTTGTCCTCCAGCTGTGCATCGTAGGTCTTACGCAGAGCACTGAGGGTCTCCATGGTAGTTCCTTCGTTCTCCAGGAGTGCCAAGATATTCTGGTCTACGTTCTCCTCGCCGGAAACTTTCTTGTAGGCAGCCACCGTCTCCTCACGGAAGGATTTGATATGACCGTCCCAGTTTTTCTTTGCTTCCTTGTAAGATTCCATGTCTTTCTCGAGTTTTACCTTCTCTTCCTTGAGAGTCTGAATCTCGGTGTCTTTGGAAGCCACGACCTCTGTGAGGCTCTGATTCTGCTGTACCAGGTTTTTAATCTGGGTGAGAGCCAGCTCGGTCGAAACTTCTTGACCTTCAGAAAGGGTCAAAAGATTTTCACCAAAGAGGCTCGCCAGCACTTGCTGCAATTCTTTGTCCATGTTTGTTTTATTTGTTTGGTTATTGTGGTTACCCTTTCTGGCACCCTTTTCATTATTAGATTGGGTGGTATTGTACTTTATATCTTTTTCAGAAAGAATCTTGAAGTCGAACATAGAGACCCTCTTTGCTGGGTCATTGGCCTCGGCAGCTTTTTCTTCGGAGAAGGAGTAGTACTGACTTCCCGCATAAGCAGGGCTGTTTAATTTGCCACTCTTGATAAGCTGAGCAAAGGGGTCTGCTCCATGCCATACTAAAGATGTCTCTTTGTAGGAAATGATTTTGGTAACAATCCTGCGAATCAGTTCACCACTTTCAGTATACGTACCAAGTTTGGAATAGAACTCCCAGATATCCTCAAAGGAATGAGAGGGTTCCCATGCAAACTCTACGGTTACCGAATTGGAATGTATTGAAGGAGGGTCCATCTGAATACCACGAGCTATACGGGGATTGGAAAGCCCATCTATCTTCATGATACCATTGATACCAGCTGGGATAACTACCCCGGTCTTTTCATCTTGGTAAGCTTCCTGCCACTCTACAGACTTAACTGCTCCAATGGCATTAGCTACATCGGTTTCATGGTCGAGATTAACAGACTGACCTACGAGGAGAGGCATAGATTCCTTCAGCACTGCTTCTGGAAACTCAGTGGGATTGTACTTCTTTGCCACTATTGCGGCAGAAAGCATTCGGAACATTGGCTCTATAAAGTCACTGTCCTTTGGCTTTAACATTTCTGGAGTTACTTCTGGCATGAACTGGTTGACATTCAAAGTGCCACCCCACATACCAAACCTTTCCAGTTAGGGTCTTCACTGAAGTTGACAGTACCCTTGTAGAAGTTTTCGGAGAGAGAGTGAGCATCAATAACTACTTCTGGTACATTAGATACCATCAAGCTATGAGCTGCACTTAATACCATTACATCGGTATTCTGATGAACATTTGGCATAATTTATCTTGGTTTACTGTCTTGGTCTTTTCTTTTGGGATTAGGGTTTGTTTTATCCCTGGTCCTACGGTCTGACTTGTCTTTGTCATCTTCCCGTTTCTTTTTCTTCTTACCAGTATCTGAATCTCCCGTACCATCTGAATCATCGGATTCCACTGGAGTTCTTGGTTCTGGTTGGTCTGGGGTTTCATAGCCCATATCCCGTGCAAACTGGTCCTGACTGATTATGCCCTGATTGTACAGAGTTACATTTACCCGAGCACGGTATTCACGAGCCTGTTGTAACTTAATATCATCTGAAACAGTTGAGGTTCCAAACTTGATAGTTATTCCCTTGTTGTTAAACCCTGCCAGGCGCAGTTCTAGAGAATAAAAGAACTCCAGTACAAAGATTACCAAGGTTTGGATATTCTTTAACTGGGATATCATCTTGGACAGCTGTATGCCAGCTCCTCCCTCAGTACCACTCTGTGATGCAGATACTCCGATGATAGAACCATTTACCCCAAGGCCATTTGCCACAGATTGCTGATTCATATTCCAAGGGAGGTTTATATTCTGCATAGAAGCTGAAGTAGACCTTAGTTCGAATTCGTGGTCATCAATGTAACCAACCACTACTCCGTCAGACATACCTCCAACTATATTGGTCTTCATCTTCCTAAGAGTACTTTCTAAACGAGCAGTATAGGCTTTTTCACTCTCTCCAGCATTACGGGGAGGTTTAGCCATCTTAGCTTCAAGGAAACCAACCATACCCATTACCTCCATGATATGTTTGAAATTCTTTCGCATGGTATGCTGACCAGCGATAGAATCCAAAGCCGACATAAATGGAGGTACCCCGTATGGTTCATCAGTATCATTGTACATACCAACATAACAATAGGTCTCGGTATTCAATCGTATGAATGAATCTTTGAGACCATCTACCAAACGGGGATTCCTTTGGTATGGGTGATATACTCCATTGTTCTCTCTCTTAAACCTTATAGTTTCAGGTTTAATGAAGAGTATGGTTTCCAATCCTGTTAGCTTCTTGTTTGGTACTCCTTCCACCGATATAGCACCACTAACAAGAAGCTGAACTATGAACTTGTTTACCAACCCATCTATTCCAGCTGTATACTTCGACCACCTCTTGGATACATTCCTCAAATGCTCCCTCATCTTGGTAGACTCCTCAGGAGTATTGTTTGGGAAGTCAATAGTATGACCTGTATTTGACAGCTTGAACATGTCCTGCAATGCAATGCTGACGTCCGGGTTTATCTTGTACAAGTCCCGAATAATAGGTATTAGTTCTGTTCTGAACGTTGGGGTAACTAAGTTCGTCATACCATTGAGAGTGGTAATGAGTTCAGAGTTCCCCACACCATCATCTGGTTGAGAAACTCTGCCCGGACTTATTGAACCCTTTCCCTCATCTTTGTTCTGAGATTCCACAGGCTTAGACCTGGTGAACCAACTGATAGGATTAAGTTTCATGTTATATTGAATGGTTTATGCTTACTGAGGAATTACTACAGTACCAGATGGACTGTGAGACCTGATATGATTAGTGATAGCTTTACCGAATATCGCATCATCAGAATATGTTTCACCTTCCAAATCCAGGTCCATAGAGGAGTTATTCATTCTATGCTTACCACGAGCAATAGGTCTTCCAGCACCGTCATAAATAAAGGTGTATGCTTCTTGTACAAAGAACGGGTCTTTTATAATTACGTTCTCTTCCCTGATATCCTTCTCTAAGTTCTCGATTATTACAGAACGGTTCTTGGTTGTAGTTAACCATCCAGGGAATTTATCTTCCTCGGGTCTGTTCTTCCTCTTCTTACGTAAGAGCTTAGTATAGAAGTATAAATTAGGATATCCCTCATCTTGAAGTATGGTAGTTACCGTCATACCAACATCATTGGTCTCGGGAGCTAACTTAGCAAAATTGAACTTCTCTCCAATATCTCCAAGGAGTCGGGCATACTTGTTCAGGGGTATTCTCCCCTTATATACTGCAGCCTCTTCTCCTTCTTTATCCATACAGGTGAAAGCAGAGTAGTCAGTACCTCTACCAGTAGCACAGTCACCACCGATAAAGTATTCTTTGTTTGGGTCTGGTTCGTTGAACTCTTTATATTGACCTTTGAGACGGATATTGATAACAGGGTAGTCAAATAAGCATTCCTCTATAGCTTTAATATCAGCTAAGTCGAATACTGTATTCCCAGATGATAGGAAGTCACCGTCTATCTCCTGAGCTGTTCTCTTGGGACCCAAAGCAGCAGACATCTCTTCATACCATTTCTCATCCCTATCAGGGTGCATCTGCCAATATAATCGTATGGGGTTAAACGGATTACCCCCAGATATAGCATCTACCCAAGTACTATGGAAGAAGTTCCCGACGCCGTAAGGCGTGTTATGAGACACGTAGTCTTCGTTGATGAGGTAAGATTCATCGTTTTCAACGCAAATGTCATAAATGGTATCGTAATACTTTCTAACTACTTTCAGCTTAGAAAGATAGATACTTGTACCACGTTTACCAGATACAATACGTTGAATATAAGACTTATTCAGTTTAACCTCAAACTTATTCTCAATCTCCTGAGATATCTTCTCCAACACTCCATAGTAGTAACCAAGTTCCTGATAACGGTATCTTATGTAAGCCACCACTCTTAAGTCGTAGTTGAATCCCCCTTTTAGTTTAGACCCAAGCTTCATTCCATAAGAATGTTTCGCAGCTTTTTGACCGTTCTCAGCTACTGTAACTATCTGGAGATTGGTTACATAATTGTCTGAAGGATTGTTGTTAATGTGGTCAACTACATACCCATCTGGAATTTCTCCTAAGAATACTTTAGCTACCAAATTGTGGACACATATCTTTTTCTTTTGACCATTATTCCACAGACTTATATTTAGATATTTTTCTCGGTTAGTACATGGTTTTGGTAATTTTTCTACCCTCGTTCCATTCTTTACAATGAAGATTCTTCCCCAGTTAGAGACTTCATAGTTTGGATAACCAGGTATGGGTTTGCATATCTCTTTCTTGGGTTTTACGGTTACTGGATTCTGCTCCAGACCGCTTATACCAGTATGATAGAAGATAGCAGGTATATCTCGTTTAATTATTTCTGAAACTGGTAACCAACCTTCTAGAGTATACAGCTTATGTTTTGGAGTACACTTAATAACCTTACCTTGTTCATTGTGAACTTCCCAGGTTTTCAGTATACCCTTGTTTACAGAACCAAGTACTCTCTGCCACTTTCCGGTATGTGATAATACTCTCAACCCGAGATGAGATATATCCATCTTACCAAAGGTCTTAGGACATATAGAATCAACTCTGAAAGGTCCATCTTTACCTATTATCTGAGTGTCACCCGTGATACATGAGTTTACTATAGCCGCACCACCGGTCGATAGAGTAGGGAAAGCTGATGCCCAGATAGTTGAAGCCCATCTTACGATTGCTGCCTCATCAATCACCAACAACGACAAAGATTCAGAACGACCAGCTTGGTCAGAGGTTGGAATAGATTCTATTACAGAACCATTTGCAAACTCTATAGTTGATACAGAACCGAACTCCCCTGCACGACCGTTTATGATAGGCTCTTGCAGATAGGAAGGAAGATTCTTGTACATGAACTTAATCTTCTTTAGTACTTTCTTTGCTACGGTGTCCTTGATTGAGATAATGTTAATCTTCTTGTTAGGATGATACATTGCTAACCAAAGACAGTAGAGGGAGATTAGCTCAGTAATACCAGCCTGACGAAACTTTAGGATGATATTGAACCTGTTGAGCATGAATTGGTATAGCACTGCCTTCTGAAAAGGGTAGAGCAAAAACTTTACCATACCCAACACTGGGTTTATCACGTAGCAGAAAGTAGAAAAGAAGAAAGGGTCTTTCATCACCCGAACCAATGTCTTAAGTTGTTCGGGTGTAAGACTTGCATCTTCAACTAATGTCTTCTTTCTTGCCATGTCAGAAATTGTATGAAATTCTTAAGTACGGGTCGAGACCTAAATTATCCCGAAGTTTAGGATAATAGTTGATATTCAACCCGGCTTCATAATTAAATTTACTGGTATTGTATTTCAAGCCTAAATCCAAATCATGGAAGTTATGTACTGGTCGTATGGTATACTGAGCTACTGGATTAAATCTTTTTAAGAAAGATGTTTTCTTATGGGTTAATTTACCATCCAGGTAGTTATATTGATAACGAAAGTAATTAACTGAATACTCCTCAGTAATAAGCTTACAATCAGTATTGAATGTAGTGATAGATAGTTTATCCCTATTTGAAAGTATTTGCAATAATTTAGGAGCCAGAGGATAATTGGTCAGGAATAATTCATTGTATTCAATTTTAGTTGAATCCTTTTGAATGATAGTAACTACTCTATCAACATATTCAATTCGTTCGATAGGAACAGAATCTATCTGATAGAGGAATACCATTTTGGGTAATTGAATCTTAGGGAATTCAACCTTTGGTACAAAGGGTTTATTAACCCAAATGGTATCAGGTTGCTCAGTAGAATTTTTAAGGTCATGCCTTAATTCAGAATTTCGGTTCCATAGCCAAAATATGGTTAAGGCCATAATTATAAAGGCTAAGGTTAGGATTACATTTTTCATCTTCTTTTATGTGTTTAGTTTTTCTTTCATATACCCCCCTTAAACACGTGTATAGATAATAATATACTGTTTAAGGTATATTATTATCACGCGCATATACGAGGGGGAGTCATCGTAAAATAGAGGCCTTTTTAAGGCACCTTTTTAACCATAATCCGACCTCATATACAGAGCCCTTGGTTAAGGTATTCCTTCCCTTATTTAACCAATAAGTTGGATTAGCCTTATCAAAATAAATTCGGAAGGTTTTGGGAAAGCCCATAATCACCCGGTATTCTTCAAGGCCCATAATCCTTCCGTGGGGATTGAATTGCCTGGATGAAGGTCTTACGGTTAATGGGTAACTTCTTTTTCTATTGCGATATACTCCCGGTAGAGTCTTCATCTTCTGAGTTCTCATAGGCCACTTGTAGTCATTTTTGAACTCAGTTCTCCATAGCTTTCTTACTTGAGCTACTGTTAGAGTGGTTTTAGATTTATCAGCATAGTGATACATGGCTAACTTTTTATCATCAGCTTCCCGATAATTTAGGTCTCTCCTAACCTCTCTTTTCAATTGACACAGATTCTTGGGTTTTGTAACCTGAAAAGTATGGTCAAATATCTGTGGGTTGATTTTGGAGTTTTTTCTAACTCCTATCAACACCAGACGTTTCCTACTTTGTTGGGAATTACCAAATACCGTAACGGAGTGACAGTGCACTATAAGTTTATAATCGGGTAAATTATGTTCCCATTCCCAGATAGGGATAAAATCTAGAAGTTTTGGGAGGTTCTCAAGCATAAATATTGCTGGTTTGAACTTCTTAATACTAGAAAGATACAGATTAAGGGTAACATCTTCCCGGGGTTTGCCCAGGGATTTTTTCCTGGAATATGAGAATACTGAGCTATGCCCACATGATGGAGAGCCTAATATTAGGTCTATTTTGGAATTTTTTACCTCTTCCAGTGACCTTACAAACGGTATATCACCAAAATTAAGCTTCCATTGCTCTTCTTTTTTGGAATGGAATACTGCTCTGGGTTCTACATTAGCTATAAGATGTTCCTTAAACTCAAAAAGGAGCGCTCCTTGGGCTCCACAGATACCTAAGACATTCATTGAAAATAGAATTTTATAATATATACCGGAAGGTCTTGCAAAGACTACTTTAATATGCAAATTTAATATCAAAACTACATGAAAGTTGGTGATTTATTACTGGTAACAGGTCCTGCCTTCTTTGAAAAGACGGCAATTAAGGAGAGGAAAAAGGGGGTTTATACTCTCGAGAATGGTATTAAGACAGATAGAGATCTCAATCCTATCAATTCTAAGTATCAAATCGAGGTTTTTAACGAAGAAAAGTATAAAACTCTGGTAGCACAGAGAACTTTGAACCATGATTTGGAGAAATTGGCCGCTATCAACAAGAAAGGGATTAAAAATCCTGATATAATCCGGTATGCAGCTGCCAAAATCAGTCGTATTATCGAAAAAATAGAAGGAAAATGATACGTTTCTTATTACATTGGATTACAGTAAACGTTATTAGTTACTCTGCATATTGTGGAGGTATGACTTGGAAAGCTTTGAAAGGAGTAAACAAGGAATATGAAGGTAATGAATCTTGGTCCAAAGGTAAGAAAGAAACTATTCAAACACTCATAATTTGTATCACCATCATAATAATCATATCATGTCTGATATCTTAATGACTGCTAATCCTGCTCCGGCTTGGTTGGGTTATACCCTTTTAGTGTTCTACACCCTCGGATTTATCTTCTGCCTATTTATCAGAAGTGTAATCGAAGAAACTCCTCTTAAAAAAGCCTCCAACCCAGTTAGATATGGAGTTTTATTCCTTATATGGGCAGTTAGTCCGGCAGTAATAACTGGATTATTTATACTAACCCTCAAAATTCTTTTCAAGAATGATACTCGAGTTAAACGACATTGAAATAATTTTAAGGAAAGCCAGTGATGAAGAGAAGCAATCCATTCCGGTTTGGGATGCTTATATAGAGAAAGTAATCATAGACGGGAATATTCCTTCCCTTTTACGGGATAAACTTACTGGTAAGATAAATAATCTTACTCAGGGATTCACCCAAAAGTTCAGTGGTCAATTAAAGGGTAATATTGAAAATGAGATATTGTCCTTAGAGGAATATGTATACCGTAAACATGACCTAACCTTTACTAAGCTAAGAGTAGTAAGAGAACATTATTCATTAAGAATAACTACAGCTAAAGGTCAAACATTCGATATTTGGGAACCTTAATAAAAATATCTATATGGCAGTAAAAGTTTATACTCCGGGTCAGTTCTATGCTGCTGGTGGAGTAGTAGAGGAAATGTTTTACCAAGAAGTTGGTAGAACAAAGAAGTACTTAAGGAAGAGAGTTGGTTTTGTACGTTCTTTTGAACAAGTAATCAAGAATCTAAAGGATGAAGCTTGGAGAAAGTTTCATTACATGAAAGCTAACGTTAGAGGGGTAGATTATACCTTGGTATATGACCCCGATAATAAGGAATACCCCTATCTTTTCGTAGAAACCAAGTTCTACTTCAAACAAAAGGCCAAGGTTAAAGAACCAGACCAAAAGTAGTAAATGTAATCACACAAAAGAGGTCAGATAAATACTGACCTCTTTTCCCTTTTATATTATTCCAAGTTGTGGTATTGATAAGTAAGTATTCCTGTAGATGAGATAGTAACGGTGACTATGGCCTGAGTTTGGTCGTCGTTAACGAAACCTTCTCCAATGGGTTGATTACCGTCTACAGAATAACTATGACTAAAGTGAAACTCTACCTCTGAATTATTAAATCTGAACCCCGTGGATATGGCCCTCTGTTCATATAGACCACCATAATCATGACTATCTACTATTATAATGCCATCTATCTGTTCATTTTTAACTTGATTGTAGATAGTTATCAGTTCAACTGTAGATAGTACATTGGTTATCCAACCTCCCCCATCATTGGTTGGTAAGGGTAATTTTGCGAATTTCATATCATCTTCGATTATAGGTACATTACCTTGGTGAAATAAAAGTAAACTCATATCGCATGGTTTATGGATTAAAAGTATATCACTATGATATACTTTTAATGAAGTAATGTACACACAACAAAGCCCAGTAGAAACCTATAAACTACTGGACTTAATTTTTAATCTATGTTCCAATAAAAACCATCCAATGGGTAACATGTAACTATTTCTCTGTTACCATTTAGACTTTGACAATCAGAAGCTGACTATAAAGGTAAATAACTCCGGTATACAAATGCCAACAGACGACCCAGTACAGATAATAGACTACATTACCCTATATGCCGATGGAGATTTAGATATCCAGTTATTAGATAGGTAATCGTTCTAAGAGGGGCTCACTACCAAGGGTCCCTCTTATTGGGTGTATACCTTGATACCGAAACGATATCTTCAGGTCTATATCCCTTAAATTCATGAATACTATGTTAAAGGTTTTATTTCATATCCTTTTCTTCCTTATGGGATTCACACTTACATTGGGAATAATGGGTGGGGTCCTTTGCTCGTTGCAGAAACATTCTAGTAAATTATTACAAATAATAGGTGAGTTATTCATATTCGGAATAATTTGCATTCTGGTAGTCACTCTTACAATAGTTATAATTAAACCCTATGCCTAATCATGGAACAGAAAGAGAAGAATAAGATTATCCTGGAATGGATAACCAAAGCCAAGGAGATTTATGTGAATACCATTATTAATTGTGGAATGTGCAAGTCATTCAAATTGGCTGTATTAAGGGATTCAGAATTAGAGAAGTCTTTGATTTGTATCTTACAGGATATGGGACATGAGTCAGAGATACTTGATGGTAAACTATTGTATAATCCTGAATGGCTTTTTATACTTATCCCTGAATTTAACTTTGAGTTTTTGGGTGGGGATAAAACTACTAAAGCTTATATGGAAGTTCAAAACCATAAGTTGACCCTTCGAGAAATATTTTGGTGGAGCAAGTGGGATAGTGAAGTAAGGATTAAGGCATTTGATAATCTGATAAGGATATATAAGGCTAAATCATAGGCCTTATAATTGGAGCCTTAAAAATATCCTGGAAAATTTTATGAAGAGCCTTTAGATGGGTTCTTCATTTTGTGTAGGGAGAGGGGGGGATGTGATTATGTGGCATGTGCCTTTCAGGAAGAGCTTAATGCGAGGTTCTCAAAAACATCTAGCAGTAAAACAGGGCCACGGTGTCCCTATCGCAAAATTAAATTTTATTAAAAATAGGGGACAAATTTGTCCCCTATTCGATTTTATTTACTTGCTTTCTTTTTCATTCATTGCAAGTAAGAAATTTTTGATTGTGTCCCTTTTTTCTGTATTTGCATTTGCATCGACGATGCAATTTGCATTTATATATACTTGCTTTGCATATTCTTGCCATGCTTTTTTTAGTGCTTTCCTTTTTTCTATATTTTTATTGCTTGCAATAAATTCTGCTATGAACGCATCTAACTTTTTACGCAACTTCATTCGCAGATTCTTTTTTTCTTTGTCGGTTTTGCATTCTGCAAAGATTTCTTTTTTGTAGATGCTTTTTCTTTCGTTGGTCGAAAAAATTTCGTTGCCGATTGCTAAAATTTCATTTGCTTTCATAGTAGTAAAATTTTTAATTGGTTTAACTTTTATTAGTTCTTTTCTGTATTACAAATATACAACAAATATTTTCAATTACAAAATTTTAGACATAAATTTTGATTATATTTTTCTATAATAGAACGGATTAGAATAAATATTGCCTATTAAGGAATTAGGGTGTTATGGTAGGTGGGTTTAATGGTAGGTTGAGTATAAGGTTATTGTTGGTAGGAGGGTTTGTTGGTATAAGGTCTGATTGAAATATGGCCTTAGCTGGTGCCAGTGGGTACCTTAACTCCCTTGCTAAGGCCTTTAATGTTCCTTTTCATTTTCGGCCTTAGTCCTCAGGAATCTAGAACTATATAATTTTATAACTAAGTAAACTTATATTCCGTAAGTACTAAGTTTCTATGATATGCCCCTACTTGCAAATGGGAACACTTTATTTTGCATTGCACTTTAGGAAAATTTTGAATACAGGGTTGGGATTGGTGCCAAGAGGTGCCTGCATGGCCTATAATATAAAAGGCCTATAAGCCAAGCCACTAAAAGCGATATAAGGCCTTAACCCTATACATATCTAAAAGGCCCCCTATAAGGTAGGCCTAAGTTTAGGTTTAACCTGGGTTTTATTCCAGGTAGGATATATTTAGGAGAATAAGCCCGTCGGCGATATTTGATGAGGTTATTCGGATAGAGCCCAGGTCCGAATTAAGTTCGAAGTTGAGTTTTTCGATTATGGGAGTTTCGAAGTCCCGGTCGGATTCCTGGTAGGAGGTATCCAGGATAAGGGAGGTGATTTCGGCACCGTGGGCAGAATCGAGAGTCCAATTGTGAGGAGCATAGAAGGAGAGTTCCTCGGGTTGAGGGAGAAAGCCGTAGAGAATTTGGGCAATTTTGGAGATTGCAGGGAGTGCAGAGTTGAGCATAGAGAAGGTTGCAAGTTGGTTTTGCAGTTGGTTTTCGATTTGATTTTTAATTTGATTTGTTTTCATAATTGTAAAGATTAAAAATTAGTTATTTCTTTTCTGTATTACAAATATAATCATAATATTTAATATACACAAATTAAATATTAGGGCCTTCAAGTGGGCCTAAGGTTTATGGCCACTATAAGGCACCAGAGGGTACCCAGGTTGAATCCATAAAGGCCTTATAAGCTCATAAATAAAAAAGGCCTGGGTTGGCAGGCCTAACAGAAAAGAGAAATGAAAGCAAATAGGTGAGCCAACCCCCACCTATGCCAATGTCTCCATATAGGTTATATACATTCCCAAATCACTATCCGCAAAGGTTAATGCAATCCCAGCCCGGTTCGAAGTTACCATGGTAATCCCGTTACCTGCCTCGTAAGCCTTATCCTTAATTAACCCCTTAACCGATGCAATTAAATCAAATCTTTTCATAACCTTAAAATTAGTTAATTATTATTATACTGTATTACAAATATAATATAATTATACTATATATGCAAATTAAATATGAAGGCCTTTGAAGGTTAGATTTTATCGACCTCCAAACCTTCCGGACCCATATTCAGGATATAACCTGCCTGAATCAAATTATTAACTACCGAGGGTACACATTTCTTAATATGCAACCTGAATTCCGATTGACCCATATATCCCACGAAGTTATCCTTAGGAGTATTGATGGCCAATTCAGTCGAATGGTGTTTGGAAATGATTTCCAGGGCAGTGGTAAAGTCTTTAGAATTAAGCATGGCCTTAAATGTTTTGGGGTTTATTATTTATCTTTCTTTATGCAAATATAAGAATAATATATAATATATGCAAATAAATATTCTGGGCCTAATGAGGGCCTTGGGCCCTTAATCCTAAAGGCCACTAAAAGCTAATCCTTATATAATATAAAGGCTATATTAAGGTACCTTAACCTACCATAAAAGGCCTTAAAAGGTACCTTAAATGTGCCCTAACTAAGCCTTAACTTGAGAAATCAAATCTCCAATACTCTATTCCTGGCATATCGATTTTAGACACCTGTTCCAAAATCCCCTAAAAGACTCGCATATATATATATATATAATATAGATTGTATTCTTTAGGGATTAGGATTAAGGCCCTTAAAGGCACCTAAGTGTACCAATGAAGCTATTCATTTATTCTCATGTATAGACAAGTAGAGTGGCCATAAGTCTCTTTATCGAAAAGGCCTTAGCTATTGGCCTTAACCTTGCCTTAAGAGACTTATGATTATATAATATAGACTTGATTAAGGTAAGGGTTTGGGTACCTTAAAGGCACACTTTTGGGCTCTCTTTGGGTCTTAGGGCCCTAAGTCTGGTTAGCTAATACGTATAGTAACAAAGATAGCTCCAGAGCTCTTAGGGTACACAGTTGA
>OMFN01000930.1_pt1 | contig 13285 bp, 8 predicted proteins | sample 1645641 | NCBI WGS metagenome assembly OMFN01 (sample SAMEA103958126, study PRJEB25191) | human gut metagenome
TTGGATAAGTGCTGAAAGCATCTAAGTACGAAGCCAGCCACAAGATTAGATTTCTTAGGGTCGTTAAAGACGATGACGTTGATAGGATGCAGGTGTAAAGGTGGTAACATCAAAGCCGAGCATTACTAATTGCCCGTTCACTTTCTTTCAAATATGTACCGGTTGGGTATATACGTTTAGCGGATTACTGATACAGAAACTGGAAACAGAGAACAGAAACATACTAGTAATGAACTTGAGATTTTACTTTTCATCATGTCATAACCTTATTCAGGTGGTTATAGCACGAGGGTTCCACCTCTTCCCATTCCGAACAGAGAAGTTAAGCCTCGTCACGCCGATGGTACTGCGTAACAGTGGGAGAGTAGGTAGCCGCCGTTTTTAGAGAAGCCCCTTGATTCAGCAACGAATCAAGGGGCTTTCTGTTTTGGGTACTTTGCAAAATTTCTGTTTTTTGATTTATCAATGGTACTTTGGTATACTTGTATTTCCTCTTTTACTACTCTTTTTTATTTTCACCTCTCTATTATATTGTTTTTCATAATAGCATAATCCATTTCAAAATGGTAGGGTGTTTTCCGTTTGTTATTCTTTTTAGTTCTTTTTTATTGTTTTGAAAATCAATAGTTTACTTACTTTTCTCTTTTTCTGGCATACCTTTAGCATTACTTATGGCAAATAATTAGGATTATTAATCATTTAAAAGGTAAAAACATGGGAATAACACTATCATTTATTTTCTGCTTGTTAAGCGGTTTCGCTTGTTTCTGGCTATTTTGGAAATGTGTAGACTGGTTTGAGAATATTTAAAGAAAAAGGAGAATTGATTATGTACACAGCATTATTCGTATTAGGTATTGCGATCTTCGGTTATTTGATGTACGTGCTCGTCAAACCCGAAAAGTTTTAAAGTAACACACACAGTTTAAGGTAAAAAGTATATGAATACAGAAATTTTAGGCGTGGTTGTTCAGATAGCCTTGATGGTGATTCTGGCTTATCCACTGGGAAAATACATTGCCAAGGTCTACAGAGGAGAAAAGACCTGGTCTGATTTTATGGCTCCTATCGAAAGAGTCATTTATAAAGTTTGTGGAATCGACCCCAATGAAGAAATGAACTGGAAACAATTCCTGAAAGCATTGTTGATTTTGAATGCTTTCTGGTTTTTCTGGGGAATGGTACTCTTGGTTTCACAAGGATGGTTGCCCTTAAATCCGGACGGCAACGGACCGCAGACTCCGGATCAGGCATTCAATACCTGTATCAGTTTTATGGTGAACTGTAACTTGCAGCACTATAGCGGTGAAAGCGGATTGACTTATTTTACTCAACTGTTCGTCATCATGCTTTTCCAGTTTATTACCGCAGCAACAGGTATGGCTGCTATGGCAGGTATTATGAAGAGTATTGCTGCAAAAACAACCAAAACGATTGGTAACTTCTGGCAATTTCTAGTAATAAGCTGTACACGTATTTTATTGCCTCTTTCTCTGTTTGTAGGTTTTATCCTGATTCTCCAGGGAACTCCGATGGGATTTGACGGTAAGATGAAGGTAACTACGATGGAAGGCCAGGAACAAATGGTTTCTCAAGGTCCTACGGCTGCGATTGTTCCTATCAAACAATTGGGTACAAATGGTGGTGGTTATTTGGGTGTAAACTCTTCTCATCCGTTGGAGAATCCGACATATCTTACTAATATGGTAGAATGTTGGTCTATCCTGATTATCCCGATGGCAATGGTACTTGCGCTGGGATTTTATACCCGCAGAAAGAAGTTGGCTTACAGTATATTCGGAGTAATGCTTTTCGCTTTTCTGGTAGGCGTATGTATTAATGTCAGTCAGGAAATGGGTGGTAATCCACGCATTGATGAATTGGGAATTGCGCAGGATAATGGTGCGATGGAAGGTAAAGAGGTTCGTTTGGGAGCCGGAGCAACAGCATTATGGAGTATTGTAACTACTGTAACCTCTAATGGTTCTGTGAATGGTATGCATGATTCTACTATGCCGCTGTCCGGAATGATGGAGATGCTGAATATGCAGATTAACACCTGGTTTGGTGGTGTAGGTGTAGGATGGATGAATTACTATACATTTATTATCATTACAGTGTTTATCAGCGGTTTGATGGTAGGACGTACGCCGGAATTTCTCGGCAAGAAAGTGGAAGCCCGCGAAATGAAAATCGCTACGATTGTAGCTCTGCTTCATCCGTTTGTCATTTTGGTATTTACAGCACTCTCAAGTTATATTTATGTGCACCACCCTGATTTTGTGGAAAGTGAAGGGGGATGGTTGAACAACTTGGGATTCCACGGTTTGAGTGAGCAACTTTATGAGTACACTTCTTGTGCCGCCAATAACGGTTCCGGTTTTGAAGGCTTGGGCGATAACACTTATTTCTGGAACTATACGTGTGGTATCGTTCTGATCCTGAGTCGTTTTATTCCTATCATCGGGCAGGTTGCCATTGCCGGATTACTGGCACAGAAGAAATTCATTCCGGAAAGTGCCGGCACATTGAAGACCGATACATTGACTTTCGGAGTCATGACATTTGTGGTTATCTTCATTATTGCTGCGCTGTCATTCTTCCCGGTACATGCATTGAGCACAATTGCTGAACATTTAAGTTTGTAATACTGAATTAGAGAAGATATGAAAGATAATAAATCAGCTTCTTTGTTTCCAAAGGAGCAAGTTATAGAAAGTTTGAAACAGTCATTCGTGAAACTGAACCCACGGATGATGATAAAGAACCCGATTATGTTTACAGTAGAAGTGGCTACAGTAGTTATGCTGCTCGTAACGCTTTACTCCATTGTAAATTCTTCACAAGGTTCGTTTGCTTACAACATTGCCGTGTTTATCATTCTGTTTGTAACCTTGTTGTTTGCCAATTTTGCCGAAGCTATTGCCGAAGCACGTGGTAAAGCACAGGCCGACAGCTTGCGTAAGACTCGTGAAGAGACACCGGCAAAGAAAGTGGAAGGCAATAAAATTGTTACCGTCAGTTCTTCACAGTTGAAGAAAGGAGATGTGTTTGTTTGTGAGGCGGGAGACGTGATTCCTTCCGACGGTGAGATTATTGAAGGCTTGGCTTCTATTGATGAAAGTGCTATCACTGGCGAGTCTGCTCCGGTGATCCGTGAGGCAGGTGGCGACAAGAGTTCCGTAACGGGTGGTACGAAGGTATTGTCCGATCATATAAAGGTACTGGTGACTACTCAACCGGGAGAAAGTTTTCTTGATAAGATGATTGCATTGGTGGAAGGTGCTTCCCGTCAGAAAACCCCGAACGAGATTGCGTTGACTATTCTGCTGGCAGGTTTTACGCTTGTTTTCGTCATAGTGTGTGTTACCTTGAAACCGTTTGCCGACTATAGTCATACGGTCATCACCATTGCTTCGCTTATTTCTTTGTTTGTGTGTCTGATTCCGACAACTATCGGTGGACTTCTCTCTGCCATCGGTATTGCCGGTATGGACCGCGCGCTCCGTGCCAACGTGATTACTAAATCCGGTAAAGCAGTAGAGACTGCCGGTGATATTGATACGTTGTTGCTGGATAAAACGGGTACTATCACCATCGGTAACCGTAAAGCAACTCATTTCCATACGGCTCCGGGTGTCAATTTGCACGATTTTGTAGAGACTTGTCTGTTGTCTTCCTTGTCCGATGAAACGCCGGAAGGTAAGTCTATCGTAGAACTGGGACGCGAGTCGGGCATCCGTATGCGTAACCTGAATACAACGGGAGCACGAATGATTAAGTTTACGGCTGAAACCAAATGTTCGGGAGTAGACCTGGCAGATGGAACTCAAATTCGTAAAGGTGCTTTCGACGCTATCCGTAAGATGGTGGAAGGTGCAGGAAATGAATTCCCAAAAGAAGTGGAAGAGGTCATCTCTTCTATCTCCAGTAATGGTGGTACGCCGTTGGTAGTATGTGTAAACAAGAAAGTGACCGGTGTCATTGAGTTGCAGGATATTATCAAACCGGGTATTCAGGAACGTTTCGAACGTCTGCGTAAGATGGGAGTGAAGACGGTCATGGTGACAGGAGATAACCCATTAACTGCAAAATATATTGCCGAAAAAGCCGGTGTGGATGATTTTATCGCTGAAGCTAAACCGGAAGATAAGATGGAATATATCAAGAAGGAACAGCAGGCTGGTAAATTGGTTGCAATGATGGGAGACGGAACGAACGATGCTCCTGCTCTGGCACAAGCCAATGTAGGTGTAGCCATGAATAGTGGTACACAGGCTGCGAAGGAAGCCGGTAATATGGTCGATCTGGATAACGATCCGACAAAACTGATCGAGATTGTGGAAATCGGTAAACAATTGCTGATGACACGCGGCACTCTGACCACTTTCTCTATTGCCAATGACGTTGCAAAATATTTCGCAATTGTTCCTGCCTTGTTTATGGTCGCTATTCCCGAATTGGCAGCTCTGAATATCATGCATCTGCATAGTCCTGAAAGCGCCATTCTTTCAGCGGTCATTTTTAATGCGATTATTATTCCGATTCTGATTCCGCTGGCTTTGCGTGGCGTGCAATACAAACCGATAGGTGCAAGTGCTTTACTTCGCCGTAATCTGTTGATCTATGGTTTGGGTGGTGTGATTGTTCCTTTTGTGGGAATCAAGTTGATAGATTTATTGGTAGGTTTATTCTTTTAATTAAAAAACAATAGCAATGAAAACTTTATTGAAGTCATTAAAAATAACACTTGCTTTTTGTGTCTTTTTCTCCGTGTTCTATATACTTATCTTGTGGTTGTTTGCGCAGGTTGCAGGTCCTAATAAGGGAAATGCCGAGGTAGCTACGCTGGATGGAAAAGTAGTGGGGGCAGCCAATGTGGGTCAGATGTTTACAAAAGATATTTATTTCTGGGGACGCCCGTCTTCTGCCGGTGACGGATATGATGCTACGAGTTCTGCAGGTAGTAATAAAGGTCCTACGAATCAGGAATATCTGGATGAAGTGAAAGCGCGTATTGATACTTTCCTTGTACATCATCCTTATTTAGACCGTGCGGATGTACCTGCCGAAATGGTTACAGCCAGTGCTTCGGGGCTGGATCCTGATATTACTCCCCAATGTGCATACGTACAAGTGAAGAGAGTGGCACAAGCACGCGGATTAACAGAAGAACAAGTAAGAGCGATTGTTGATAAAAGCATCGAAAAACCGTTCCTGGGATTGCTGGGAACAGAAAAGGTGAATGTGCTGAAATTGAATATAGCTCTTGAAGAAAGTAATAAGTAGATGAAGATCAGGAGCAGCGTTCCTGTCCGAATCGTTTGGGTGATACCAGCGGTTCAAATAAACAGGGGGGGATGGGGCGCTGCTTTTTTACAGGAACATAAAATAGAATTAGATAAGAAGTATGAAAAGTTTTTTTAGTAAAAAGAGTATTTTAGGAACAATGGCTGTAGCGGCCGTATGTATGTTGGGAACTGGCAATGCACAAGCACAAGAGTTTACTATACAAGGTGATTTGGTAAGTTCGTATGTATGGCGTGGTATTTATCAGGGTGGTGCCGCTTCTTTTCAACCGACTTTGGGAGTTAGCGTAGGTAATTTCTCACTTACTGCATGGGGATCAACCAGTTTGAGTGAGAGTAATAAAGAAATTGACCTCACTGCAGCTTATAAGTTTGGTGAAGCAGGACCGACACTTTCAGTAGCCAGTCTTTGGTGGAACGGACAAGCTGATGTAGCCAATGGAGAACTAACAAATGATTATTTCCATTTTAAGAGTGGCGACACCGGACATCATTTTGAAGCAGGATTAGCTTATACGCTTCCTGTTGAAAAATTCCCGTTGTCTATTGCATGGTATACCATGTTTGCCGGTGCTGACAGAAAGATGACTGACAAGGGGGAAGAAAAACAGGCATATTCTTCTTACGTAGAACTGAATTATCCGTTCAGCGTAAAAGGGGTAGACTTGAATGCTACCTGTGGAGTGGTTCCTTATGAAACTCCGCAGTATAATGTGAATGGTTTTGCAGTGACGAACCTTGTTTTGAAAGCAACGAAAGCTATCAATTTTAATGATAAGTTTTCATTGCCGATATTTGCACAGGCTATATGGAATCCATGTGTTGAAGATGCTTTTTTGGTTTTTGGCGTAACTTTAAGACCATAGATATAAACTCATGAATTTTTATTATGCAGAAACCCGTGGTGATCGTGATGATTGCTACGGGTTAGGATGTTTAAAATAACAGAGCAACATAATGGATGATAGAGAACAAAGTGTACAGCATTTTCTGGATCTGATAAAGAGATCTCAGCGAGGTAAGTTTAAGGTCTATATCGGTATGATAGCCGGTGTGGGAAAGTCATATCGTATGCTTCAGGAGGCACATGAACTGTTGGAAAATGGTGTGGACGTGAAAATTGGCTATATCGAAACTCATGGACGTGCCGGGACCGAGGCGTTACTGCAAGGGCTCCCTGTCATTCCGCGTCGCAAAATCTTCTATAAGGGGAAAGAGTTGGAAGAAATGGATGTGGATGCGATTATCCGTATCCATCCGGAAATAGTAATTGTGGACGAACTGGCGCATACCAATGTAGAAGGCAGCCTGAATGAGAAACGTTGGCAAGATGTGATAACTCTGCTGGATGAGGGAATCAATGTGATTTCGGCAATCAATATTCAGCACATCGAAAGCGTGAATGAAGAAGTGCAGGAGATTACGGGGATTGAAGTGAAAGAACGAGTGCCCGACAGTGTGCTTCAGGAAGCGGATGAGGTGGTGAATATTGACTTGACGGCAGAAGAACTGATTGCCCGTTTGAAAGCGGGAAAGATCTATCGTCCGGAAAAGATTCAGACAGCATTGGATAATTTCTTTAGAACCGAGAATATTCTTCAATTGCGTGAGTTGGCTCTGAAGGAAGTGGCGTTGCGGGTAGAAAAAAAGGTGGAGAATGAAGTGATGATGGGAGTAGCCGTCGGACTTCGGCATGAGAAGTTTATGGCTTGTATCAGTAGTCACGAGAAAACACCCCGGCGAATTATCAGAAAGGCGGCAAAGTTGGCAACCCGGTATAATACTACTTTTATAGCTTTGTATGTTCAGACTCCGAGAGAGAGTATGGATCGAATTGATTTGGCCAGTCAACGGTATTTGTTGAATCATTTTAAACTGGTGGCGGAACTTGGGGGAGAAGTTGTCCAGGTGCAGTCGAAAGACATTTTGGGGAGCATCGTCAAGGTTTGTAAAGAGAAACAGATATCGACAGTGTGTATGGGAACTCCTAATTTGAGGTTGCCGTACGCAATTTGTTCTATACTGGGATATAGAAAGTTTTTAAATAATTTGTCGCAAGCTAATGTAGATTTGATTATACTTGCATAATATTAATCGTATGAACGTTATGAATATTAAAACGAAACTGATTCTTGGCATTGGGATGTTGGCAGGAATGATTATTTTGTTGGTAACACTTTCAGTAGTGAATCTTCAAACTCTGACTGCGACAGAGCCTGATAGTCCTGCTGCTATGCCTGCCTTGGAACGTGCATTGCTATGGATCTCCATAACAGGGGGAATCTGTATCTTGACCGGACTGATATTGCTTTATTGGTTACCTCGTTCTATCAGCAAGCCGATTAAGGAACTGAAAGAAGGAATTCTTGAAATAGCCAATCATAACTATGAGAAGCGTCTCGACATGAGTGACAATGAAGAGTTCCGTGAAGTGGCTGACAGTTTCAACCGGATGGCGGAGCGTTTGACTGAATATCGTGCCAGTACTTTGTCGGATATTCTTTCTGCTAAAAAGTTTATAGAAGCTATTGTTAACAGTATTAACGACCCGATTATCGGTCTGAATACAGAACGTGAGGTTTTGTTTATCAATGATGAAGCCTTAAGTATTCTGAATATGAAACGGGAGAATGTGATTCGTAAATCGGCAGAGGAACTTTCTTTGAAGAATGACCTGCTCCGTCGACTAATTCGTGAGTTGGTGACGCCAAGCGATCAGAAAGAGGCTTTAAAAATTTATGCGGATAATAAGGAAAGTTATTTTAAGGTCTCTTATGTCCCGATCATTAATACGGAGGCTGAAAAAGGGGAACCTCGCAAACTGGGTGATGTCATTTTACTTAAGAATATCACGGAATTCAAAGAACTGGATTCTGCCAAGACTACATTTATTTCAACGATCTCTCATGAATTGAAAACTCCGATTGCTGCTATTATGATGAGTCTACAACTGCTTGAGGATAAGCGTGTCGGTGCACTGAATGATGAGCAGGAACAGCTTTCAAAGAGTATCAAGGAGAATAGCGAACGTTTGTTAAGCATCACCGGAGAATTGCTTAACATGACGCAGGTGGAAGCTGGTAAATTACAGTTGATGCCGAAGATCACCAAACCGATTGAATTGATTGAGTATGCGATTAAAGCTAATCAGGTGCAAGCGGATAAGTTTAATATTCAGATAGAAGTGGAGTATCCGGAGGAGAAAATCGGTAAACTGTTTGTCGACAGCGAGAAGATTGCTTGGGTATTGACGAATCTGTTAAGTAACGCTATTCGTTATTCAAAAGAAAACGGGCATGTGGTTATTGGTGCCAAACAGGATGAAAACTGGATTGAATTGTATGTCCAGGACTTTGGCAAAGGCATTGATCCGCGTTATCACAAAAGTATCTTCGACCGTTATTTCCGTGTACCCGGAACGAAAGTGCAAGGTAGTGGCTTGGGGTTATCTATTTCCAAGGATTTTGTGGAAGCTCATGGCGGTACGCTGACGGTAGAGAGCGAATTGGGTAAGGGGAGTCGGTTTGTGATGCGGTTGAAGGCATAGTTTTGAAGGAGTCTATGAAAGAATTAGACTTCCGACAGGCATGAAATCTGCTTGCCGGAAGTTTCTCTGTTCTCTCTTTTTATCGTTTTCTTCTCCTCCAGCATATCCAAATACCACACAGACCAATAATAAATGGGATGCCATAGCAATAGATAATTTTGATAGTAGATAGATCCATAGGAGTCAGGCTGATATCTTTGTCGAGATAAGGGGCTCTGGAAGAAGATACCGGAAATTTATTATAGCATAGCCAACGGAATGAACCGGGAATCATATTGAAGTTGAATGAATAGATACCCGGTCTTGAGCTTTTTTGTAGTTCGGCATTGCTGAAACAGTCTGCATCCCCCAACACAATGATCCGTTGTTTTTTATCTTTGGCTTTAATCTTGCGGGTTAACGCTATTGCCGTGGGATAGGCTCCTAACTTTTCACCTTGAAGAGAGTCTAATGAAAGGGAGTCATTCAAAAAATCTTTTGTTTGATACTCAATCCATGTCTGTTGGGCGTTGCTTTGTAATAAAACTATTGGATGGAATTTTGTTGTATCGACAACTTCCAGAGCAACAGCCGATGGCATGGTGACTGCACTATGCTTCTGCCTGTCAACCATACGTTTGTAGAAGCCTCCTATACTGTCGGCGGCTATCTGGGTAGCTTTCGCGAGAACGAGGTCTCCGGGATTAACATCAGAAGGTTGTGCAATGATTCCCGGCAACAGTTTTAAACCAACTTTCCGGAGTAAAGGATTCATTACTTCCTGACGTCCGACGTCGCCCATAATCATCATATTACCTCCGCGTTCAAGAAAACGGTCTATGATTTCTTGTTCTTTGGAACTCATGGAAGAACGCATTTCAGCAATAAGTAATATATTGATATTACTTGGTATATCATTCATATCCTTTAGATTCAGTTCCACCAAATCAAAACCTTGATTAATCATGGAATAACGAAAGCGTCCATGTGTGGCGAAAAGTGAGTAATCCTGATCTCCCTTTTTAGTGGTGGAACGTTCCTGATGTCCTGTGATGGCGCCTACCTTCACAGGAGTAACAAGCATTTTCTTCAATGCTGCGGAGATTTCTGTTTCAGAAGGGTGATATTCCATATCGTCGAACAAACGAAGGCGGGCTTGTTCACCGGAGCCACGTTCAACAACCCGCACAAATCGATAATTTTCTTTAGCCAAGTCTATTTTTTCTTTCAGTTCTTCGGCGCTTTTAAGCTTTTTAGGATTGAAGTTCTTCTTCTTGGCAACTTCATAAGCTATCTCACGAATGTTTTTATTCGGATATTGGCGATAAAGGGTGCTGTCTTTCGGTGTAGAGTAATAGTAAACATACTCCATTTTTATCTCTGGTTTGAAACGTGTGTACATTTTGAAGCGTGCCATATCCTCTTTTTGCTCTCTTGGAGAAGCGACATCAAATTCTTTATCGAAAATATTGACGTAAGTTGTGATCGTCATAGGTCCGGACAATTGCTCCATTACTTTCTGGCTTTCTTCTGAAAGTGTACGTTGTTTGCTGCGGGTAGCATCATAAAAGCCCATCATTGCCGGACGGGAACTGACAAAGCCGATAACTATAATGGTACATACAGCTAAGGCATAGCGCATTGTTTTTGAAAAGAGTGAGCGACGTGTTTTTTCATTATTCAGTTTAATGACCGATAGCCAGAGGAATAATAAAATTACGGCAAGGAAATAGATAACGTCATCGCTACATATCAATCCTCCAACCATCTCACTGGCACGTCCTTTAATGGATAGCCAATAAGTAATTTCTCTAAAGAATATGGACTCCTGTCCAATTCCTCCCACATAATTGAGAAATGCTAATGCGGAAAGGGTGGCAACAGCTGCCACAACCTGGTAAGATGTGAGTGTGGTCATAAAGAGACCGATAGAACAATAGGTCAGTATCAACAGAAACATGGATAACAATCCCGCCAAGATAAGTGTAATATCGACATGCGGCACGGAGATAAACATTACGATTGTCGGTAGGGCAAGGATGATGACAAAGATTAGGGCAAATACCACCATTGAAACAAACTTGCCGGTAATGATTTGAACACTGCTTACCGGTGATGAATAAAGTAGTTTGATAGAACCTGATGAATATTCACGACTCATTAAATTCATGGTTAATAAAGGAATATACAGATAAATGGTTTCTTGTATTACTTCATATATTCCTTTGAGACCAAGGACAAAACCGGCTGTGACGCTAAAAGTGATCGTGTTGCCCAATGCTTTTATTTTTACTATTTCCGTCAGGATATTCATAAAGTCGAATCCTACCTGGCATGTAAATGCGACCAGCAGCAACCATGCGACCGGTGAGTAAAAGAGTACCGCTAGTTCGGTACGGGCTATTCTAAGTATAAGTCTTAAGTTCATCTTTTTCTCTTATTAATTTCTTCTGCGGAAAAACCAGATGCCAACTCCTATAAGTAAGAGGATAGCTGGTATAATGATTATGAAAATAGTTTTCATTGTACCAATATCTTTCACTCCGATCGAAAGTTTATTGTCGGTACAATGGGGACGGCGTATGTCGATTGGAAATTCTCCTCCGGAAAGCCAGCGGAAGCTTTCGATAATCAGATTAAAGTTTCCTGATCTATATCCTTCGCGTGAAAGAGTCAGTTCGGTGTTGCTTATGCAATCCGCATCACCAGAGATGATAATACGCTGCTCTTTATCTTTCAGTTGGCGTGAAAGGGCATAGGCTGTGATATAGGTTTGTTCTTTCTCTCCTGCCGAAGCATTACATTCTACTGGTGATTCCTGTAAATCTGTTTGTTCTTTTTCAATCCATACACCTTTGGCATTTGTTTCAAGAATCGGAGTATATTGGAAGCCGTAATCGTTGTCGGAGCATGTAAGGGCTACACATCCGGGCATAGAGACACGTAAATCATATTTGGGAAAATCATCTTTGAATCCGAATGTAAGTTTTCCCGATTCACGGGTTGCCTTGGCTAGAATCAGATTAGGAGAGAAATCAGCGGAAGATTGTGCCAGTTGGTATTCTTCCATTTTGATACCGAGTTTGCTTAAAAAAGGATTCATAACTTCTTGCCTGCCTGTATCGGTGAGAATAAATAAATTACCTCCACGAGCCAGGTAAGCCTCCAGTTGATTTTCTCCTTTTTCAGTAAGCGGAGTTCTCATTTCTGCAAGAACCATAATATTGATTAGGGAAGGAATGGTGTCTCCGTGAGAAATGTCGATCTCGCAGACATCAAAGCCTTGATTAATTAAGGCGGCTCTAGAATATTTCTCAATGGAGAAGTTGCTATAATCGCGGTCACCGGATTTGGACACCTCACGTTCACCGTCTCCTTTGATAAAGGCAACAGTGGGAGGAGTTGAAATCATCTTTTTGATGGCTGCTGTAATTTCCGCTTCGGATGGCGTTGCATCCATATCTTCAAAATCACGGATGAAGGTACGTTTTCCATCTTGCGTTTCCATAATGCGAACAAATGTATTTTGTTCTTCACGCAGGTCGATGATTTGGCGGATTTCTGCCGGGGATTTGAATAAATGAGGATTCAAGTTATAAATCATGGTCATATAATCACGCATCTCATCTACTGTTTTGCCTTGAAACTTAGGATTATTTGCAACGCCGTTGGGGGCGAAATCATAATAATAGACATATTTCACTTGCAGGTCCGGTTTAGCGAGACAATAAGGTTCGAAGATTGTTTCATTCGCTTTCTTCATGATAGGGAGGTAGCGATATGATTTGTTATCAAGTAGGTTAACATAATTGGTAATAGTTACCGGTCCTGTCAATTTTGCTAATACGTGTTGGCTATTTTCGGTAAGTGAGTTTAGTCTAGTGCGTGTTGTATCCCATACCTTAATCATTCCCGGACGTGAAGTGAAATAGCCAATTGCCATTGCTGCGACAAAAAATCCCAGATAGCTGATTGCTTGCCGGAAACGACTGATAGTGCACCGGTCGGATGTAAGTTTGAAAGTGGTAAATGTCAGGAAAAGGGTTACTACGACCACGAAATAAATCACATCTTCACTCCGGATTACTCCATTCAGCATATCGATTGTTCTTCCGTTTATTGACAGCCAATAAGTCAGTTCGCGTATAAAATCGTATTCCTGGCCGATATTTCCTACAAAATTCAGTATAGCTAATATAATAAGAGTCCCAACTGCTGCTACTACTTGATAAGTCGTGAGTGAGGACATAAAGAGCCCGATAGCGCAATAGGCGCATATTAATAAATAGAGTCCTAGAAGGGCGACTAGTACAGGAGCCCAATCAAAAGAAGGGATTACCAAACTGCCATAAATAGCACTGGCTATCGGGACAAGCATCAGACAGCAACCAAATCCGATGGCTGCTTATCTGGAACATCTGACCTATGAGGAAATCCAAAAAGAGCGTGA
>OMFN01000948.1_pt1 | contig 12993 bp, 10 predicted proteins | sample 1645641 | NCBI WGS metagenome assembly OMFN01 (sample SAMEA103958126, study PRJEB25191) | human gut metagenome
TCAATGCGCTGGAAGACGCCGACAGCGGCACGATCACGGTGGACGGCGTGGAAGTCACCAGCCGCCGCACCAACATCAACCGCCTGCGCGAGCACTTGGGTATGGTGTTTCAGCGCTTTAACCTGTGGCCGCACAAGACCGTGCTTGAAAACGTCATGCTCGGCCAGATGGTGGTCTCGGGCCGTTCAAAGGCAGAGGCCCGCGAGCGGGCTCTGAAAATGCTCGAGCGCGTGGGGCTTGCCGCCAAGGCCGACGAATATCCCGCGGCTTTCGGGCGGCCAGCAGCAGCGCGTCGGCATTGCCCGTGCGCTTGCCATGGACCCCAAGGCGATTCTTTTTGACGAACCCACATCAGCCCTTGACCCGGAACTTGTGGGCGAAGTGCTTGCCGTCATGAAAAGCCTCGCCGACGAAGGCATGACGATGATCGTGGTCACGCACGAAATCACCTTTGCCCGTGAGGTTGCTGACCGCGTGATCTTCATGGACGGCGGCGTGATTGTCGAGCAGGGCAATCCCGAAGACGTTCTCGTGCACCCCAAGGAAGAGCGCACCCGCGCCTTCTTAAAGCGCGTGCTCTAAGAGCATCCAGGCCTGTCCGCAAAGCCGGTACCCGTTTGGGGAACCGGCTTTTTCTTTACGACAAAAAAAGGGGCGGAAGTCCGGAGAATTCCGCCCGAAAAACGAAAGCAAGGAGAAGGAGAAATCTGGCTTTCGGTGTATTACGGCACTTTGAAATCAAACTGGTGGCACTGATTGCAGAAGTTTTCCGAGGGCTGGTGCCCGAGGTGGCAGTTCGTGCAGTCAAGCGAATCCTGATAGTGCGGGGACACATGGGGATTGACGGGCTTGACGTTCTTGGTTTTGGCTACAAGAGCCTTCACGTTATGACAGACCGTGCAGGTCGCGGTCGTCGGTTCCTGAGGATTGGCCTTATCGGGCCCGTGGCAGACCGTGCACTGCACGCCCTTGGCAACATGGCGGTCGGCAAGCATCGGAGCGGCCGTGACGGTAGAGACGGCTGCGGCTAAAAGGGCCGCGGTAAACACGGCGGTCATTGTCTTTTTCATGGCGGGATCTCTGTTATTGTCAGCCTTCATGTGCTGGCGACTCTTTTTGAGTGCCGCAGCACTGACTGCGTGAGACGCATCCTAAAGAGAGGTGCAAAGCCGCACTACATCCCAAAGCATGGGATACCTATCCCGCGGGATGTAGTCACTTTGCCGCTTTGATTTCAGAATGCTCCCCGTCACACAACAAAGGACGCCGGCCACGCCTTTCAATGCACACGGCGCCCGAACTCAACGAAAGAAGAGGAAACACCATGGATATGATTGATTCAAGCCGCCGCGGTTTTCTGAAGTCCGCCGTTGCCGCCGGTGCCGCCGTGATGGCTTCGGCTGCCGCCAATGCCGGCATTCCGGCCTCGAGCGTCAAAAAGTACGACGAAACCTTTGACGTCGTCATCATAGGTTCCGGCTTTGCCGGCATGGCCTGCGCCTATAAGGCTGCTCAGGCGGGGCTGAAGATCCTGATGCTCGAAAAGATGAGCGTCGTGGGCGGCAACTCCGCCATCTGCGGCGGCAACGTCGCCTGCCCGAACAACCCCGTGCAGAAAGCCCTGGGCATCAAGGACAGCAAGGAACTCTTCATCGCCGACTGCATGAAGGACGGCCTCGGCATCAACTATCCGGACCTCTTGGGCACGATCGCTGACCGCTGCAACGACACCATCAAGATGGTGGTCGATCTCGGCTGCGAATTCGTTCCCAACCACATGCTCTTTGAAGGCGGCCACTCCGTTCCGCGTTCTTATGAAATCAAGGCCGGCACCGGTTCCGGTTACATCCGCCCGATGCACGCCGCGCTGCAGAAGCTTCCCAACGTCGTGATCCGCACCCGCGCCAAGTTCGATGACTTCATCATCGGCGCCGACGGTGCCGTCGAAGGCGTCACCTACCGCTCCGGCTACCGCTTCAACAGCAAACTGGAAAGCGACGATCTGGAAAATAAGACCGGCCGCACCAAGACCGTTCGTGCCCTCAAGGGCGTGATGCTTGCCGCGGGCGGCTTCTCCCGCGACATCTGGTTCCGCCAGACGCAGGATCCGCGCGTTGTGCCCACGACGGACTCCACCAACCAGCCCGGCGCCACCGCAGGCGTTCTCACCAAGGCGCTCGGGATCGGTGCTGCCCCGGTGCAGCTTTGCTGGCTGCAGTTCCTGCCCTACTGCAATCCCCGTGAAAAGGGATTCGGCGTTTCCGTGAACTTCACCAACCACGCCTGCATGGACCTCGGCATGGTTGTCGACCGTAAGACCGGCAAGCGCTTCATGGACGAACACGCCGGCCGCAAGATCAAGTCCGACGCCCTCTTTAAGGTGATCGGCACGGATGAAAACTACCCGATCGCCGTCTGCGATGATGCGATTGTGAAGGCAATCAACCCGTCCTTTGTGAAGCTGCCGCTGGAAATGGGGACGGTGAAGAAGTTCAACACCCTCGAAGAACTCGCCGATTACTTCAAGATCAACAAGGCCGCGTTCCTTGAAGAAGTCAAGCGCTTCAACGGCTTTGTGAAGACGGGCGAAGACAAGGACTTCCACCGTATTCTGAAGTTCAACAAGGGGCTCGATGTCTCCAAGCCCCCGTTCTACGGCATCGAATGCTGCCCGAAGATTCACCACACCATGGGCGGCGTGAAGATCAACCCGAAGGCTCAGGTGATTTCCGACGTGACGCACAAGCCCATCAAGGGGCTCTACGCCGGCGGCGAAATCGTGGGCGGTGTGCACGGCGCCTCGCGCCTCGGCACGGTCGCCGTGATCGATGCCCTTACCTTCGGCATGATCGCCGGTGAACAGTTCGCTGCGATGGCGAAGTAATTAAAAGAAAACGGCTCCTCCGAAAGAACGGAGGGCACCACGGTTTGTCCCGGTGCCCTCCGTCTTTTTTGCCTCAGAGTTTTTGTAAAGCCCGTTGTGCCGCTTCGCGCCCTGCGGTGCGCCCCATCACAAAGCACGCTGTCATTTGCATGCCGCCCAAGCGGTCACGGCCGAAAATGCCGCCCGCGGTTTCACCGGCCGCGTAAAGCCCCTCAATCACGCCGCCTCCGACTTTGCGCACGCGGCAGGCCGTGTCAGTGCTGATGCCTCCGAGCGTGTTGTGCACGCTTAAAACTTCTTTTCCCCAGTAAAAGGGGGGCTTTTCAATCGTCTGCAGGAAAACGGTTTTGCCGAAATCGGCATCTTTTTTCTCTGCGACGGCCTTGTTGTAGCGCGCAAGCGTGCGTCTTAACACAAAGGGCTCAATGTCCATGCCGCGCGCCATCGCCTCAAGCGTTTCGGACTTATGCACGTAGCCGTTGGCCAGCTTAATGCCGAGCGAGGTCCCCTTAAAGGAGCGTGCGTCCGTGATCACCCACATCGCTTTTTCCGGGAGGTCAAAAATCGCGTCGGAAATTTCGCCGGTGGAAGCCCCTTCATTGACAAAGCGCCTGTTGCCCCGTCAAAATAAAGCCCCTGAGGATTGGCCGTCGTGGGCATTGCCATATCGATTCTCGGATCCCAGCGCATGCGCATCGCGGTGTTGGCGGTAAAGCCGCCGCAGGCGAGAATCACCGTGCGCGCCAGGCCCGTGTGCCGGCTGCCGTCGCGGGTATTGAGGACGGTAAAGCGCCAAAGCCCGTTTTCACGCGTGAGGTTTTCGAGCTTATGCATGAGCCTCAGCTCACAGCCGAGCTCCCGCACCCTGCGGTTTAAGACCGTGATGTAGTGCCGGCCGCCCGCGCTGCCCGCGGGACTGATGCAGCGCGGCCTTAAGCCCCCGAGCGCCTGAAAGACGACGGAAGAAAATTCCACGCCCTGCGCCTCAAGCCAGTCGGCTGCTTCTTCGGAGTGTTCGGCCAAAAACCGCACCATCGGCACGTCAATGCTGCCGCCGATACGACGGGCCTCTTCGGTGAGAATGCCGGCGGAGTCTTCAATCCCCTGCGGCTTTTGCCGCCGGGGGCTAACGACTGCCAGTGACCCGCTGCTGTAAACGCTGTGCCCGCCCACCAGGGGCCCTTTTTCAAGTATCAGCACGCGCGAAGCTCCCGCTTCCCGGGCGGTGGCGGCGGCCGTGAGGCCCGCTGCGCCGCTGCCGGCCACAAGAACGTCCCAGGGCGCTTCCTCTTCTGAGGCAAAAGCCTTCTGTCCGAGAAGAGCCGCGGCCAAAGCCGCCTTTGCCACTGTCCGGCGGGCAATCATCGCAAGCCTCCCGGTAAATCGTCCTTCTCACGGATAATGCCGAGCGCCGTAAGCAGCCGGTAGGCTTCCAGGGGACTTTTCACACCCAGTTTGGCAAAGGCGTTGGCGCGGTGCATTTTGACCGTGGGCTCACTGATCCCCAAGGCCTGCGCAATAGCCTTATTGGCCGTATCAAAGGCCGCAAGTTCAATCACCTCGCGCTCTCTGGGGGTGAGCTCATCGTAAACCGCCCGGCGTTTGTTGAGTTCGTCGCGGGCGCGCTGTGCCTCGCAGGACGCTGCAACGGCTTTTTTGACGGCCGCGATAAGGACCTCGGGCTTAACGGGCTTTTCCAGAAAGTCGCTTGCTCCGTTACGCATTGTGTGCACGGCCATACTGACGTCGCCGTGCCCGGTGAGAAAAATCATCGGCAGCGAAAAGCGCCGCGTCTGCAGCACTTTCTGCAGATCAAGCCCCGTGAGTCCGGGCATGCGCACGTCGGCAATGAGGCACCCCGGGCGCGTCATCAGGTCGTGTTCCAGAAACGCTTCGGCGCTTGCGTAAGACACCGTCTCAAAGCCGCAGGTCTGCAGCAGCAGTTTCTGCGACATCAGAAAGATTTCATCGTCGTCCACGAGCCGCACCAAGGGCGTTAAATCCGTCATTTGTCTTCTCCGTTTTTCTTTTCCTGATGTTTCTCCGGCGCCGCGTCCGTCACAAACCGTACCGTGAGCCCCCCGGAAGGCCGCCGCTCAAAGGTGAGCGTCGCCCCGTGACTGTCGGCAATGCCCCGGACAATTGAGAGACCGAGCCCCAGGCCTTCGGGCTTCACGCTTTGCATGAGCGACTGCAGCCGGCTGAATTTTTCGTCCGTCAGATACGGGCCGTTATCCGTCACTTCAAGCCGCCAGTTGCCTTCATCATCGGCGGCAAGCGTCACGGCAACGGCAGGCCGTACGGTTCCCTCAAGCGCCTCGGCGGCGTTTTTAAGGAGATTGAAAACGAGGAGCTCAAGTTCCAGGGCATCCCCGATCACGGGCGCATGCTCCGGCACCGATACCGTCACGGGAACAGGGCTTCTGAGCGAACTCTTCATGCTGCGTACGGCGCGCCTCACCGATTCAGCAAGGTCGCACTCCGTATGCGCGAGTTTCTGGGACTTGGCGTAGCTGCGGACGCGGTTCACGATGCCGGCGATCCGTTCGGCCTCGGTCTGAATCCCCTCCAGGGCCATATGCACGGTTTTTTCCTCTTTGACGTCTGCGGGCAGCACAAAGCCCAGAATTGCCCTGAAGTTACAGATTGCCCCCACCGGAGTCTTCACCTCGTGGGCAATCATCGCCGACATCTGGCTCACGATATTGCGCCGCTCGAGGCTCCCCAGCCGTTCGCGGTCAAGCCTTGCCTCCTCTTCCACAATATCGCGGCGCTTTAAGGCTTCCGACAACTGCGCCGTTCTGCGGCGCACCAGTACCTGAAGCCGTATTTCATAAGCAATGAGGATCACGAGCACAAGAAGCGCCGCGTGCACGATGCCGCTGTAGCGGTTGTAAAGGCCTTTTAAGGAGTAGTCGCGCAGATAACTGTAGGGGCCGATTTTAAGGGCCTGGTAAAGTGCGTCGACTGAACCGTGCGGCACAAAACTCAGCCACTCAAAGGTCTGCGCAGCAGGCGCCGTAAGAAGCGCCACGGCAACGCCTCTTACTGACTTCTCACTTGTCCACTCAAAGCCCCAGAGGCTTACGTCCGGAAAAAGGGCCGTTGATCGCCGGCACGCAAGCGCCCCGTCGGTTTTTTCGCCGACGACTTTGAGCGCATCGGTAAGAACAGCGCCGCTTTGGTGCAGTCTCTCAAGCGCACAGGCCGGAAAGACGGCCGCGTCGACCGCACCGTTAAGAAGCGCCGACACCACGTTGGGGTAAACGGCATTTAAAAAGAGCGTTTTGGCAAAAAATGTCGCGGGGTCAAATCCTGCGCGCCGCACTTCATCTTCAGCCGCAAGCCACCCCGGCAGCGACGTCGGCAGCGTTGCCGCAACAGTTTTTCCCTTTAAGTCCGCCAGCGTTTTAATGTCGTCCCGGTCGGCCCGGACAACAAAAAGAGCACCCGCCGAGCGCGCGGCGTCAGCAGCAAGCGTTGTCTTTCGCGTTGCCACACGAAAAGGCGCGGTTTTATTCTGTTCCCGGAAGCGCTGATCGAGGTCAGCCGCGGCAAGCACAAAGTCAGGCCTCAGTTTTTCAATGCCGGTGACGATGTCGGCGCCCTGAATCGGCACGACGTTCACCAACCAGTCCTGCGGCAGCTGCCGGGCTAAAAGCGCCTTCATGCCTTCATGAGCTTCGACGTCAAGCAGGGTGTCCGACACCGCTACCGTCACAACTTCCGAAGCGGATGCTTCTGCCGCCTGCAGCCCCGGCAACAAACTGCAAAACAGGGCTGCTGCAGCCAAAAATCCTGAAATGAGCTTTCGCCCCGGCATAACGCTTACCTTCAAACTCCACGACTCCGAGTCTACCTGCAAAAATGCGCCTTCTTGTTGCCCTCTGCCACAATTTCACGCCTTCGGACAACAATCCCTCTCTTTATAATCGTCCCCTCAATTGTCTTTTCATCCTGAGTGTGCAAGCCGGTCAACCGGAGTGGTGCCGCTTCGCCGGGGAATCTGTCGCGTGAAATCCTCCAAATCCAAATTCGGCCTTTCTTTTTGGGGTAAAGCCGCTGCCTGGGCCGCGGGCCTTGCCGTCTGCGGCGCCGTCTGTGCGGTCTCAGGCTTTCTGATCATCTTTTCGATCGTTTATTCACAGCTGCCCCCGATTGATTCGCTCACGGATTACCGTCCGAAGGTGCCGCTGCGCGTTTACAGCGCCGAAGGCACGTTAATCGGCGAATTCGGCGAAGAACGCCGCGACTTCGTGCACTTAAAGGATATTCCGCTCTTTGTGCGGCATGCGGTACTCGCCGCTGAAGACAATGGCTTTTACGAGCATTCCGGCATTGAATTTTCAGGTATCGCCCGCGCAGCCATCTCCAACGTCATCTCCGGCCGCAAGGGTCAGGGCGGCTCCACCATCACCATGCAGGTGGCCCGCAACTTCTTTCTGTCTTCGGAAAGAACGTACACCCGTAAGCTCTACGAAGTGGCAATGGCCTATAAGATCGAGAAAAACCTGACGAAGGATCAGATTTTTGAGGTCTATCTCAATCAGATCTATCTTGGACAGCGCGCCTACGGTTTTTCCGCTGCCGCCCAGATTTATTTCGGCAAGAAGCTCTCGGAACTCACGATCGGTGAAGCTGCTGCGATCGCAGGGCTTCCCGTGGCACCTTCGGCCTATAACCCGATTGTCAATCCCAAACGCGCGGTGATGCGTAAAAACTACGTACTCACCCGCATGTACGACCTGGGCTACATCAGTGAAGACGAGTACAACGCGCAGAAAGCCGCACCGCTTGTCACCTACAACAAAAAAGCCGATGAAGACAAGGCTGCCATCGACTCCATTCACGCCGATTACGCAGCCGAACTCGCGCGCATGCTGGTCTACGACACCTTTAAGGAAGACACCTACACGCTCGGGCTCAATGTCTACACCACCATCCGTGATGCCGACCAGACCGCAGCCTGGAAAACCGTTACGGACCACCTGATTGCCTACGACCGCAAGTACGGCTACAGGGGCCCGGTGGGACACATCGATATTTCCGATCCGGCCACACGGGAAAAGAACATTGAAAGGGCGCTTTCGCGGCTGGCCTCCGTACCGGAGCTGCCGCCCGCGGTTATCACCGATATCCGTGCGCTCATCGTGAAAAACACCGCCAAACCCGGGAGAGGCCAAAAAGCCGCTCCCACGACCACGGCGCACGTGATGACCGCCGTCCTTGAAAACGGGACAACGGTAGAGCTCGAGCCCGATGAGAAATTCGCAGCCAAGTACTTTACGGCGGCAGCAAAAGATAAAGAGCTCAAACCGGGCAGCGTCATCCGCATCATGAAAACGGACACGGGCCGCTGGACTCTGGCGCAGGTACCTGAAGTGCAGGCAGGCTTTATCAGCTCGGAATTTAATACCGGTGCCGTGCGTGCTTTGGTAGGCGGCTTTGACTTTAACCTCAATAAGTTCAACCACGTCACGCAGGCGCTGCGTCAGCCGGGCTCATCCTTTAAGCCCTTCATTTACTCGGCTGCGCTCGATAAAGGCTTTAACCCGGCAACCGTCATCAACGACGCCCCGATCTTTATTGATCCGCGCTTAACGGGCGGAGAGCTGTGGGAACCCCGCAACTACGACAACCGCTTTGACGGTCCGATGACGCTTGCCACAGGGCTTAAAAAATCCAAGAACCTTGTCTCAATCCGCGTGATGCAGGCCATCGGCGCGCGCTATGCGCAGCAGTACGTGGGTAAGTTCGGCTTTCCGCCGGAGCGCACCCCCGCGCAGCTCACCACGGCTCTGGGCGCCGGTTCCACCACGCCCTGGGAAATGGCAGGCGCCTATTCGGTCTTTGCCAACGGCGGCTACCGCGTCAAGCCTTACCTCATTGACCGCGTCACCGACAACGAGGGCAAAGTTCTCATGAAAGTGCACAACCCGCAGGCAGGCGACGAAACGATCCGCGCCATTGATGAGCGCAACGCCTTCATCATGCACACCCTTTTAAACGGCGTGATCCGCGGCGGCACCGGTGCGCGCGCCTATCGTGAGTTAAAACGCGTGGATATGGGCGGCAAGACCGGTACGACGAACAATTCTTATGACGCCTGGTTTGCCGGATACGCCGGCCCCCTGGTGGCCGTGGGCTGGATGGGGTACGACCAGATGCGTCCGCTCGGAAACCGCGAAACAGGGGGCGGCCTGATGCTGCCGATTTGGGTTGACTACATGAGAACGGCACTTAAAAACGAACCGCTTTACCGGCGTCAGCAGCCTTCCAGCGTCGTTCTCATCAACGGCAACTACTACTATGCCGACAGTGTGGACGCCTCGGTGCGGGATGTGCCGCTTTCCGGCAAGATTGAAGAGCGCAACAGAGCCCGCGATATTCTCAGGGATCAGATTTTCTGATCAGAGTCCGGCCGGAGCCTTCACCGCCACGGATTCACCGGTGATGAAGCTGACTGCTTCTGAGAGCGCATCCCAAAAATCCCGGCCGTCACGGGTGGAAATCCAGCGGCCGTTATCATAGGAAAAGTGCAGGCCTCCCTTGCGGCTGGCAAGCCACACCTGCTGAGTCGGCGTATGAAGGTTCACAACGGCCTCTTCGCCGCTGTCGGCTTCAATCGTGAGGACGTTACCCGAGCGGTCGGTCTCCACATCGGCTCCGGCCGCATCAAGCGCTGTTTCAATACCGGCAAAAAGCGCTTCGGCACGTTCCACAAATTCTGTTTCGGTCATAATATTGTTCTTTCTTGAAAAATAACGGAGCACATTCATGCTGCGGACAATCGTCGCCATTGTATGCCTTGCGACTTTGACGGCCTGCGGCCTTAAAGGCCCGCTTTATCTTCCTGACAGTCAGGCCGGCACTCAGGCCCAGACACAGACTGCACCTGACGCCCGATAACCACACTTTTTGCCTGAGCGACACTCACCATGACCGACGTTGCACACCTGCCCGGTTTCTCGCGCCGCAACGGCACGCTTTACTGCGAAGCGCTTGCCGTCAGAAGTCTTGCCGAACGTTTCGGCACACCCCTGTATCTCTATTCCCGCCAGGGCTTAGAAACCGCCGCCGCTGACTGGCTTAACGGCATAAAAGGGACGCACCACCGCGTCTTTTTTGCCGTCAAGTCCTGCTCCACGCTCGCCGTTCTCCGTCTTTTTGACCGCCTGGGTCTCGGCTTTGACATTGTGAGCGGCGGAGAACTCGCCCGGTGTCTCGCTGCAGGCGTTGCTGCCGAAAAAATCGTTTATTCCGGTGTCGGCAAAACGCGGCAGGAAATCCGTGCGGCTCTGACCGCCGGCATCGGGTGCTTTAATCTCGAAAACCCGCAGGAACTCGACCGCGTGCAGCAGGAGGCCGAAGCGCTCGGGGTCACCGCCAATATCTCCTTCCGTGTCAATCCTGATGTGGACGCCAAAACCCACCCCTATATCTCGACCGGATTAAAGGACAACAAGTTCGGCGTGTCCTACAAGGAAGCGCTTGCTCTCTACCGCCGCGCCCAGAGCCTGCCCAATATCCGCATTTCCGGCATTGACTGCCATGTGGGCAGTCAGATCACGCAGATTGAGCCCTTTATTGAAGCCTGCCGCTGCATGCTCGACATTGTCGCAGCGCTTAAAAGTAACGGCATTACGCTGGACCATATTGATTTCGGCGGGGGCCTTGGTGTTCAGTACAACCAGGAGACGCCGCCCACAGCGTGCGGGGTGATCAGCCGCATGGCAGAGATCTGCCGGGAAAAGGGTTTCGGAGATCTGAGTCTTTGGTTTGAGCCCGGCCGCTCGCTTTCGGCACGCGCCGGGATGCTCGCCATGACCGTGGAGTACCTCAAACCCACCGAAGAAAAAAACTTCTGCATTGTCGACGCCGGCATGAACGACATGCTGCGGCCCGCGCTCTACCAGGCCGATATGGCCGTGATTGCCGCAGAAGACCGAAGTGACACGAAAGCGGAGACCTACGATGTCGTGGGCCCCATCTGCGAATCCAGTGACTGGCTGAGCAAAAATAGACGTCTAGCCGTGAAAGAAGGCGACACGCTGGTCATGACCTGTGCCGGCGCCTATGGCATGACAATGGGCAGTAACTACAACACCCGCCCGAGAGCCGCCGAGGTGCTTGTTGACGGCGGCAAAGTCTCCCTTATCCGGGAACGGGAAACCGTCGGAGAGCTTTTTAAAGCCGAAACGATTCCTGCTTTCTGACGGGCTCTCTGCTAAACTCAATCAACGCCGGAATGACGCTTTTTGCGCTTCCCGGCGTTTTTTGTGCGCACCTGCTGCGCGTGATACACCGGAGTCTGCCATGCATATCGACAATGAACCCAAACTCGACTTCAAGGATGTCCTGATCCGCCCGAAGCGCTCAACACTCACGAGCCGCAGCCAGGTCGACATCACGCGTGAAATCAAATTTCATCATACGAGGGAAGTTTTTCATGCCGTCCCGGTGATTGCCGCCAACATGGATACGACGGGCACCTTTGAAATGGCCCGGGTGCTTGGCTCACACGGCATGATGACGGCGCTGCACAAGCACTATGCGCCCGAAGAGTACATTGAATTTTTCCGCAGCCTCAAAAACAAATCCGATGCTTTTTATTCGATGGGCATCGGAGACGCGGATTACCGGAAGTTTGAAACGGTCATGAAAGCTGTTCCCGGCGAAATCCGCTACGTCTGCATTGATGTTGCCAACGGCTACACCGAAGCGTTCGTGTCCTTCGTTAAAAAGGTCCGCGACACATATCCCGACCTTGTCATCATGGCCGGTAACGTCGTCACCGGGGACATGACTGAAGAACTGGTTCTCGCCGGTGCCGATATCGTCAAGGTCGGGATCGGCCCCGGGTCAGTGTGCACCACCCGAAAAATGACGGGGGTCGGTTACCCGCAGCTTTCCGCCGTGATTGAATGCGCCGACGCAGCGCACGGCCTCGGCGGCCGCATCTGCTCCGACGGCGGCTGCACGCAGCCCGGTGACGTCGCCAAAGCCTTCGGCGGCGGCGCTGACTTTGTGATGCTCGGCGGCATGTTTGCCGGTCACAATGAATCGGGCGGTGAGGTCCGTGAAATCAACGGCAAGCGCATGCGCGGCTTTTACGGCATGAGCTCCAAAACCGCCATGGACAAATATTCGGGCGGCGTAGCGAAGTACCGGGCGGCCGAAGGTAAGCTCGTCTGGATTGAAGACCGGGGCCCGGTGGAACAGACCTGCCAGGACATTCTCGGGGGAGTACGTTCAGCCTGCACCTACGTAGGGGCAAAGCGCCTGAAGGAACTCACGATGCGCACGACCTTTGTGCGTGTTTCCCAGCAGTTAAACGAGATCTTCGGCAAGTCCTGAGCCTCAGAGTTCGGTGAGTGACAGAAGCGCCTCTGCAAAGCTCCAGCCCTCCGTGGGGCGCTTCGTAAAGCCTGACTGCGAAAAACGCAGCCAGCGGCCCGTCACAAAACTCACGTACACCTCTGCACAGCGTGCGACATTGGTATCAGCTGCGATTTCCCGGTTGACCACCGCAAGCTTGAGCGTTTGACGGACCGACGTTTCCGCCTTGCTGATGACGTGTGTCATGTACTGCTGTACCCGGTCCTCCTCAAAGACCAAGGCCTCCCCAGTCATCAGGCGCGTGAGCCCAGGATTTTTCTCCGCAAACTCAAGCAGCGCCCTCACCTTGGCGGTTGCTCTTTGCGTATAGGTCAGCCCCTCAACGGCATCGAGTTCTGAAAACATCGTCATCACGGATGTTTCGCAAAACCCGATCAGACTCATCAGAACCTCCGCCTTGCTGCTGAAGTGCCGGTACAGGCACGCTTCCGATACCCCGCACAGAGCCGCTATTTCCTTCGTGGTGAAGCGTTCGGACTTCGGATTACTCAGAAGCATCACCACCGCCGTCAGAATGTCCTGACGGCGTTCTTTGCCGCGTTTGTACTGACGCTTGGCAACCGGTGTGATTTCTTCTTTGTCTTCAGTCATCATCGATTTTTGCGGGTAAAGAAAAACCCCCGAGACCGTTTTGATCCCGAGGGTTTTAAATGGAAAAGCCCGGCAGTGTCCTACTTTCACTGGAAATACAACCAACTATCATCGGCCCA
>OMFN01000953.1_pt1 | contig 12966 bp, 9 predicted proteins | sample 1645641 | NCBI WGS metagenome assembly OMFN01 (sample SAMEA103958126, study PRJEB25191) | human gut metagenome
AAATAACTTGATTGCGGCAATGCTTGATAACTCTATTCAGCAGGGTAACCCTTTGAATATTGATACTAGACAGATTGTATGGAAGAGAGTTGTTGACTTAAACGATCGTGCTTTAAGACATATTGTTGTTGGTTTAGGCGGTAAACCAAATGGTGTTCCTCGTGAAGATGGTTTTGATATTAGTGTGGCAAGTGAAGTAATGGGTATCTTATGTTTATCTACTTCTCTTGAAGATTTAAAAGCAAGAGCAGCAAGAATGATTGTTGCTTATAATTATGATGGTGAACCAGTCACTGTTGATGATATTCATGCAACTGGTGCTGTGACTTTATTATTGAAGGATGCCATCAAACCTAACCTTGTACAGACTTTAGATCATACTCCAGTATTTGTACATGGTGGTCCATTTGCCAATATCGCTCATGGATGTAACTCAGTTATGGCTACAAAGCTTGCTATGAAACTTGGTGATTATGCTATTACTGAAGCAGGATTTGGTGCTGATTTAGGAGCTGAAAAGTTCTTAGATATTAAGTGTCGTCAGGCTGGTTTAAATCCAGATGCAGTTGTCATTGTTGCGACTGTTCGTGCATTAAAGATGCATGGTGGTGTTAATAAGAAAGAATTAGGTACTGAAAACCTTGAAGCACTAAAGAAGGGTATTGGTAACTTAACTAAACATATTGAAAATATCAAGAAGTTTGGTTTACCTTGTATCGTTGCTATTAACGCTTTCCCTACAGATACAGAAGCTGAATTAAAGCTATTAGATGATATGTGTAAGGAATTAAATGTTGAAGTATCTATTTCTGAAGTATGGGCTAAGGGTGGCGAAGGAGGCATTGATCATGCTAACAAGCTATTAAATATCCTTGATACAGAAGAATCTCATTATGCACCTATCTATTCATTGGATATGCCTATTGATGAAAAAATCAAGACAATCGCCAAAGAAATCTATGGTGCAGATGATGTTGTCTTCACTAAGAAGGCAGCTAACAAGATCAAGAAGTTCACTGCTCAGGGCTTAGGTGATTTACCAATCTGTATTGCGAAAACTCAGTATTCTTTATCAGATGATGCGACTTTACTTGGACGTCCTGAAGGATTCAAGGTAACAATCAATGACTTGATTCCAAATACTGGTTCTGGATTCTTAGTTGCTATTTCTGGAAATATTATGCGTATGCCAGGTTTACCAAAAGTACCAGCTGCTAATAATATGGACATTGATGAAGAAGGTAAGATTACTGGTTTATTCTAATAATTGAGGTCAAGTTTAGGTGAAAGGCCTCTGAGCACCTAGATCATGAAAGTCATAATGAAAATATGGAGGACTGAAATGAAAGCTGCAGTAATTATGGGTTCTGCCTCTGATGAAGCAAAGGTAGAAAAAGGAATTGCTATATTAAAAGAATATGGCGTAGATGTTGAAGTACGTGCTTTATCTGCACACCGTGCACATTGTGCATTGAGTGAATTTGTAGAAGAATGCAACAACAATGGAACAGATGTTATTTTAACAGCTGCTGGTATGGCTGCTGCCTTACCTGGTGTCGTTGCTACTATGACAGTGTTACCAGTTATTGGTATTCCAATCAAAGGTGCAAGTTTAGATGGAGTGGATGCCTTATTATCAATTGTCCAGATGCCTTCTGGTATCCCAGTTGCAACAGTTGCAATTGATGGTGCTAAGAATGCTGCCTGGTTAGCACTTGAAATCATGGCAATCAAATATCCAGAATTAAGTGAAAAATTAAAGAACAACCGTCAGGCTATGGAAAAAGCCTGCTTAGATACAAATAACGAAATTTCAGAAAAATACAGATAAGAGGAGAAAACAACAATGGAAAAGAAAGAATTAATGTACGAAGGAAAAGCTAAGGAAATTTTTGCAACTGATAATGAAGATGTTATCTTAATGCATTATAAAGATGATGCAACTGCAGGTAATGGTGTAAAACATGATCAGTTTGCTGGTAAGGGTGTATTAAACCACACTATTTCAGGTATTATCTTTGATATGTTAGAAGAAGCTGGTATCAAGACTCATATGATTGAAAAGTTAAATGATACTGATGATTTAGTTAAGAAAGTAGAAATCTTCCCACTAGAAGTTATTGTACGTAATATTACAACAGGTTCTTTCTGTAAGAGACTTGGTGCTAAGGAAGGTGTTGTTTTAGCAGAACCAATTTTTGAAATTAGTTATAAGAATGATGAATATGGTGATCCATTAATCAATGAAGACCATGCTGTTGCTTTAGGTCTTTGCACTAGAGATGAATATAACACTATCAAATCTGAAACATTAAAAATCAACGAATTACTTAAGGCTTTCTTCTTAAGATTAAACTTAAAGCTAGTAGATTTCAAAATCGAATTTGGTAAGACTAAAGAAGGCGAAATCGTATTAGCTGATGAAATCTCACCAGATTCTTGCCGTTTATGGGATGTAGATACTAACAAGAAGTATGACAAAGACGTATTCAGACAGGATATCGGTGATTTAATTGAAACTTATAAAGCAGTTCTTGCAAGAATGGAAAAATAATAGATAAAAGGATGAAGAAACATGGATTATAAAAAAGCTGGAGTAGACATTGAAGCAGGTTATAAGTCAGTAGAATTAATGAAGAAGCATGTTAAAGCAACTATGAGACCGGAAGTACTTGGTGGTATTGGTGGTTTTGCTGGTGCTTTTGATTTAAGCAAGATCAAGGATATGGAAGAACCAGTTCTTTTATCTGGTACTGATGGCTGTGGTACAAAGGTAAAACTTGCTTTTGTAATGGATAAACACGATACAATTGGTATTGATGCAGTTGCAATGTGTGTGAATGATATTGCTTGTTCAGGTGGAGAACCTCTATTCTTCCTTGATTACATTGCATGTGGTAAGAATTATCCTGAAAAGATTGCGACTATCGTTAAGGGTGTTGCTGAAGGATGTATTCAGTCTGAATGTGCCCTTGTTGGTGGTGAAACTGCAGAACATCCAGGTTTAATGCCTGTTGATGATTATGATTTAGCTGGTTTTGCAGTAGGTGTTGTAGATAAGAAAGATATTATTGATGGTTCTACAATCAAGCCTGGTGATGCTTTAGTTGGTATTGCATCAACTGGTGTACATAGTAATGGATTCTCTTTAGTACGTAGCGTATTTGAAATGACTAAAGAATCTTTGGATACTTATTATGATGAATTAGGTACTACTTTAGGTGAAGCATTAATTGCTCCTACTAAGATTTATGTAAAAGCATTAAAGAGTGTAAAGAATGCTGGTATCAAGGTTAAAGGATGCAGCCATATTACTGGTGGAGGATTCTATGAAAACCTTCCTAGAATGTTACCTGATGGTGTAAAGGCTGTTGTTAAGAAGGACAGCTATAAAGTACCTCCTATCTTTGGCTTAATTGCAAAAGCAGGAAACGTTGAAGAAAAGATGATGTATAACACATTCAACATGGGATTAGGTATGGTTCTTGCTGTTGATCCTGCAGATGTTGAAAAGACTATCGAAGCAATTAATGCTGCTGGCTATGAAAGCTATGAAGTAGGTTATATTGCTGAAGGTGAAAAGGGAGCAGAATTATGCTAAACATAGCTGTATGCGTATCTGGTGGTGGAACTGATCTTCAGTCCATCATCGATGCGTGTGAAGCCGGAAAAATCAATGGACAGATCCGTTTGGTTATTTCTAACCGTAAGAAGGCTTACGGCTTAGAAAGAGCCCACCTTCATGGTATTCAAGCAGAATGGATTAAGGATGAAGATGAGATCTTAAAGAGATTTGAAGAAGAAAAGATTGATGTTGTTGTATTAGCAGGTTATCTTGCTATTGTTGGAGATAAGCTGATTGAACAATATAAGAATCGTATTATTAATATTCATCCCTCACTTATTCCATCTTTCTGTGGTCCTGGATTCTATGGAATGCATGTCCATGAAGCGGTGTTTAAAAGAGGTGTAAAGGTGTCAGGTGCAACTGTTCATTTCGTTACTGGAGAAGTGGATGGTGGGCCAATCATCTTACAAAGAGCAGTTGATATCTCAGATTTAGAGACTCCTGAAGATATTCAGGCATGTGTCTTAGAAATCGAACATGAAATCTTACCAGAAGCTGTTGCTTTATATTGTGAAGGACGTGTTTCTGTAGAAAATGAAAGGGTGAAGATCAGTTGAAAAGAGCGTTAGTATCAGTTACAAATAAAGAAGGTATTGTTGAATTTGCGAAAGGTCTTGAAGAATTAGGATTTGAAGTTGTTTCTACTGGTGGAACATATAAGAAACTATTAGAAGCAGGTGTAAAAGCTATTGAAATCGATGATGTGACAGGTTTCCCTGAAATTCTTGATGGAAGAGTTAAGACACTTCATCCAAAAGTACATGGTGGTATTCTATTTAGAAGAGATGTAGAAGAACATGTCAAGACTGTAGAAGAAATGGGTATTACACCTATTGATCTTGTTTGTTGTAATCTCTATGAGTTTGAAAAAGCGCTTAAGGCTGGTAAGCCAATGGCTGAAATGATTGAAAACATTGATATCGGTGGACCTTCAATGATCCGTTCTGCTGCTAAGAATTTCAAGGATGTATTGATTGTTACTGATCCAAAAGATTATGATGCTGTATTAGAAGCTATTAGAGAAGATAAGACTGATTTTGAATTCAGAATGAATCTTGCTTATAAGGCTTATAGCTTAACAGGCAGCTATGATGCAATGATTTCTCGTTATTTCGCTGATCAGGTACATGATGAATTCCCTGATATCTTAAATATTTCATTAAAGAAGACAGATCACTTGCGTTATGGTGAAAACTCTCAGCAGAGTGCAAATGCCTATGTTGATCCATATGTTCAGCATTCTTTATTAGATTATGAACAGTTACATGGTAAAGAAATTTCTTTCAATAACGTGAATGACTTATATGGTGCAGTTGCATGCGTAAGAGAATTTGGTGATCAATTAGTGACTGTTGCAATTAAGCATTCAACACCTTGTGGAGTTGCTATTGGTAAGACTGGTTATGAATCTTATAAGCGTGCTTATGAAGGTGACCCAACTTCTATCTTTGGTGGAATCATCGCTGTAAACTATAAAATTGATAAGGAAACTGCTTTAGAAATGAAGAAGACTTTCTTAGAAATTATTGCAGCACCTGATTTTGATGATGATGCTTTAGAAGTATTAGAAAAGAAGAAGAACTTACGTTTATTAAAACTTAAGAATCTTGATGCACGTGATGCTAAGTATGATATTAAGTATCTTGAAGGTAAAGCACTTGTTCAGGAATTAAATACTAAGCTTATTGATGAAATGAAAGTAGTGACTAAAAAGCAGCCAACAGAAGCTGAATTATCTGATATGGAATTTGGTTTAAAGGTTGTTAAATATGTTAAGTCTAATGCGATTGTACTAGTGAAAGATGGATGTACTTTAGCTGTTGGTGGAGGACAGACTTCACGTATTTGGGCATTAGAAAATGCAATTCATAATAATCCTGATAAGGATTTCCATGGTGCAGTACTCGCAAGTGATGCATTCTTCCCATTTAGTGATTGTGCACAAGTGGCCGATGAAGCAGGTATTAAGGCTATTGTACAGCCTGGTGGATCAGTTCGTGATCAGGAATCTATTGACTATTGTGATGAACATGATATGACAATGGTCTTCAATGGTTACAGACATTTTAGACACTAAGGAGGCGTTATATGAAGGTTCTTGTTATTGGTAGTGGTGGAAGAGAACATGCAATTGCCTGGAAATTAAAACAGAGTAAACATGTTACTGAATTATATGCTATTCCTGGTAATCCTGGTATGGATGCTGTATGTATTCCAGGTAGTGTAGAAGATATGCCTTTTATCTTAAAGACTGTTGAAGAAAAGGGTATTGATTTAACTGTTATTGGTCCTGAAGTACCATTATGTATGGGACTTGCTGACTATTTAGAAGAAAGAGGACACAAAGTATTTGGTCCTAGAAAAGAATCAGCTATTCTTGAAGGTTCTAAAGCCTTCTCTAAGGATTTCATGAAAAAGCACAATATTCCTACTGCAAAGTATGAAGAAGTGACTGATTATGAATCAGCTGTTAAAGCATTAGATGCTTTTGATCTTCCTGTTGTTGTTAAGGCTGATGGCCTTGCAGCAGGTAAGGGTGTAGTCATCTGTGAAACAAAAGAACAGGCTAAAGAAGAACTTAAAGTAATGCTTGATGGCAGTGCTTTTGGGGATGCTGGTAAGAAGGTAGTTTTAGAAGAATTCTTAACTGGTTTTGAATGTTCTCTATTATGTTTTGTAGACCATGATACAATCGTACCTATGGTATCTGCAAAAGACCATAAACAGATTTATGATAATAATGAAGGTCCAAATACTGGTGGTATGGGAACTGTATCACCTAACCCATTTTTACCTGAAGGTATGGAAGGGACTTTCAAAGAAAAGATTCTTGACCCATTCATGAAAGGCTTACACGAAGATCATATGGATTATCGTGGGGTTGTCTTTATTGGATTAATGATCAAGGATCAGGATGTAAAGGTATTAGAATTCAATGTTCGTTTTGGTGATCCTGAAACTCAGGTTATCTTAATGAGACTTGAAAGTGATTTATATGAAGTAATGTATGGATGTGCTACAAATACATTAAAAGATGTAGATGTTAAGTGGAAAGATGAACAGGCAACATGTGTTGTTCTTGCAAGTGGAGGCTATCCTGGATCTTATGAAAAGGGTAAAGTCATTACTGGTTTAGATCATCTTCCAGAAGATATCGTTGTTTTCCATGCAGGTACTAAACGTAATGAAAACAATGAAATCGTCACAAATGGTGGACGTGTATTAAATGTTTGTGCATTAGGACATGATCTTGAAGAAACAAGAAAGAAAGTCTATGATGCAATTGAAAACATTCATTTTGATGGCATGTATATGCGTAAAGATATTGGCTTACATTAGGAGGATAACATGGCTAAAGTTTATCGCGTTTATGTAGAAAAAAGAAAAGAAAATGCGGTTGAAGCAAACTCTATCAAACATGATTTGATGACAAGACTTGGTTTAACTGACGTTTCTAACTTAACAGTTGTCAACCGTTATGATCTTCAGGGTATTACTGAAGAAGTATTAGAAGAAGGTATTCCTACTATTCTTTCTGAGCCAATGGTAGATGAAGTATATCGTGAAGAATATACAATTCCAGAAGGAGCTGTAAGTTTTGCGATTGAATATCTTCCAGGACAGTATGATGCTAGAGCAGATGCCTGTGAACAGTGCCTCCAGTTATTAACTGGTGAAAAAGGCGTTAAGGTTAAATGTGCAAAGCTTATTGTAATCGAAGGTATTTCTAGTGATGAATTACCAGCAATTAAACATTATTTAATTAACCCTGTTGATTCTAGAGAAGCGTCTTTAGAAAAGCCAGCAGATTTAAATGATGCTGTTGTTGAAATCAAGAAGGTTCCAGTGATTGAAGGATTTATTGGTTTCACTGATGAAGAAGTTGAAGCATTACTTGAAAAGATGAGTCTTGCAATGAACTTCGATGACTTAAAAGTAACTCAGAATTATTTCAGAGATGTAGAAAAGAGAGATCCTACAGAAACTGAAATCAGAGTATTAGATACTTACTGGTCAGACCATTGTCGTCATACTACATTTGCGACTGTTATTACTGATATTGATATCGCAAGTGGTGCATTTAAAGAAATCTTAGAAAAAGATGTAGAAAAATATAAAGCAAGCCGTCATCTTATTTATGGTGTAGATACAAAGAGACCACTTACTTTAATGGATCTTGCAACTATTTCTATGAAAGAACTTAGAAAACGTGGCTATTTGGATGATATGGAAGTATCTGAAGAAATCAATGCCTGCTCAGTTCGTTTAAAGGTTCATACAACTGATGGTGATGAAGATTGGTTATTAATGTTCAAGAATGAAACACATAACCATCCAACTGAAATTGAACCATTTGGTGGTGCTGCTACATGTTTAGGTGGTGCAATCCGTGACCCATTATCAGGTCGTGCTTATGTTTACCAGTCAATGCGTATTACTGGTGCAGGTGATCCTCGTCAGAAATTAGAAGATACACTTCCTGGTAAATTACCACAGAGAAAGATCTGTGAAGAAGCAGCTCATGGTTTCTCTTCTTATGGTAACCAGATTGGTTTGACAACTGGTTTTGTACATGAAGTATATGATCAGGGTTATGTTGCTAAGAGAATGGAATTAGGTGCTGTAGTTGCAGCTGCACCAGAAGAACAGGTTAAGAGATTAATTCCTGAAAATGGACAGATTGTCTTATTAATTGGTGGACGTACTGGTCGTGATGGTATTGGAGGTGCCACTGGTTCTTCTAAGAAACATGAATTAAAGACAACTGAAACTGCTGGTGCTGAAGTACAGAAAGGTAACCCAGTTGAAGAAAGAAAGATTCAGAGATTATTTAGAAATAAAGAATTCTCTAAGAAGATTGTAAGATGTAATGACTTTGGTGCTGGAGGTGTCAGCGTTGCAGTTGGTGAATTAGCACCTGGTCTTGATATCAACTTAGATGCAGTATTAAAGAAATATGAAGGTTTAAATGGTACTGAACTTGCAATTAGTGAATCACAGGAACGTATGGCTATTGTCATCAATGAATGTGATAAAGACTTCTGTATCCAGGCTGCTCATGATGAAAACCTTGAAGTTGTACAGGTAGCTACAGTTACAGATAAGAACCGTTTAACTATGAAATATATGGGAGATACTATTGTAGATATCTCTAGAGACTTCCTAGATGAAGCAGGAGCTAAACGTTATCAGGATATCCATGTAGAATTACCTGATTTTGATAAGGCACCATTCAATCCAGAAGCAAAAGAAAACTTTACTGAAACAACTAAAGAAGTATTATCACGTTTATCTACAGCTTCTCAGAAGGGCTTAGTAGAACGTTTTGACTCTTCTATCGGTAATGGTACTGTTCTTTCACCATTTGGTGGTAAGACTTACCGTACAGAAACTGAAGGTATGGCTGCATTAATTCCAGTATTAGGAAAAGAAACAACTACATGTTCATTAATGAGTTATGGTTATAGCCCACTTATTTCTGAATGGTCACCATATCATGGTGCAATCAATGCAGTTGTAGAATCTGTCGCAAAGATCATCGCAATGGGTGGTACATGGCATACAATCCGTTTCTCATTCCAGGAATTCTTTGAAAAGCTATTAAATGATCCTAAGAGATGGGGTAAACCATTTAGTGCATTACTAGGTGCTTACCGTGCTCAGGAAGAATTATTATTACCTTCAATTGGTGGTAAGGATTCTATGTCAGGTTCATTTGAAGACTTAGATGTTCCTCCAACTTTAGTATCATTCGCAATTACTGGTGGAGATGTACACAAAGTCATCACTCCTGAATTAAAAGAAGCAGGACATGTATTAGTAGAATTCATGCTTCCTAAAGATGAATTCCATGTATTTGATTTTGAAGCATTAAGAAAACAGTTTGATGCTGTAGAAGCTTTAATTCAGTCTGGAAAGGCTTATTCAGCTTATACAGTTAAAGACGGTGGTTTAGTTGAAGCTGTTTATAAGATGGCATTTGGTAATGAAATTGGTGTAGCATTTGATGATGCATTAACACTTAATGATTTAGTTGAAAAGAACTTTGGACATATCATTGTGGAAGTAGACAACGCAGAAGTTGTTGCAGGATATGAAAATGTTCGTATTATTGCTTCTACAAATGAAGAAAAGGCTGTATCATATAAGGGTGAGAAAGTGACACTTGATGATGCATATGAAATCAACTGCGCACCATTAGAATCTGTATATCCTACTACAGCAAAAGCACCTACTACAGAAGTACGTACTGGTGACTGCAATGAAAGAGGCAAGATCTTTGCTTCTAAGAAGTATGATGAAGTCAATGTTGTTATTCCTGTATTCCCAGGAACTAACTGTGAATTTGATTCTAAACGTGCATTTGAAAAAGCAGGTGCAAAGGTTCAGCTTGTTCTTATTAGAAATAAGACAGAAGAAGATATTAAGAAGTCTGTTGATGAATTAGAAGAAGCAATCCATAATGCACAGATCATGATGCTACCAGGTGGTTTCTCAGCTGGTGATGAACCTGAAGGTTCAGGTAAGTTCATTGCAACTGTATTACGTAACCCAAGATTAAAGGCTGCAATCGATGATTTACTAGACAATCGTGAAGGCTTAATGATTGGTATCTGTAATGGATTCCAGGCATTAGTAAAACTTGGTTTACTTCCTCATGGACATATTAAGGATATGAGCAAAGATGATCCTACTCTAACATTCAATACAATTGGACGCCACTTATCTCAGATGGTGACTACAAGAGTATCTAGCGTGAAGTCTCCATGGCTTGCTAATGTAGAGTTAGGTGATGAACATATTATCCCTATTTCTCATGGTGAAGGACGTTTCGTTGCACCTAAGGAAGTGCTTGATCAGTTAATTGATAATGGTCAGGTAGCATTCCAGTATGTTGATCCAAATGGAAACGTGACTATGGAATCTCCATATAACCCTAATGGTTCTATGTATGGTATTGAAGGTATCGTTTCTGAAGATGGTAGAGTATTAGGTAAGATGGGTCATTCTGAACGTCAGGGTGAAAACAGAGACCTTAACATCTACGGTGAAATGGATCAGAAGTTATTTGAAGCCGGCGTGAAGTATTTTAAAGGAGAATAACGAATGGATAAATTAGAATTTGAAAGTATGACACTCTGCCCTCTAGATGGACGTTATGGCAAGATTAAAGATCAGTTAGCTGATTATTTCAGTGAATATGCACTTGTTAAGTATAGAGTGTTTGTAGAAATCCAGTGGTTGAAGTTCCAGTTGGATCACCTTCATACAGAAACTTTAGACAAGGTTGATCCTAACAAGGTAGATGATATTCTTGCGATTTCTAAAGATTTCAACTTTGATTCTTTCAAGAGAATTAAAGAAATCGAATCTGTTACAAGACATGATGTTAAGGCAGTAGAATATTTCATTGATGAAAAACTTAAAGCTTTAGGTTATGAACATTTAGAAAGTTATGTACATATCGGATGTACTTCTGAAGATATCAACAATACATCATATGCATGTATGATTAAACATGGCTTAAAGGATGTTTGGTTACCTGCAGCTAAAGAATTTGCTTCAATGATCAATAAATTAGCAGTTGATCATAAGGATGATGCAATGCTTGCACATACTCATGGACAGCCTGCTACACCTACAACTATTGGTAAAGAATTCAAAGTCTATGCTTATCGTTTCTTTTCTAGTATTGAAAACATTGAAAATATCAAGATTAAAGCAAAATTCAATGGGGCAACTGGTAACTACAGTGCTATCTTAACAGCATTCCCTAACGAAGATTGGCCTACATTAAATAAGGAATTCGTAGAAGACTATTTAGGACTTACATTCAATCCATTAACTACTCAGATTGAATCTCATGACTATACTTGTCATATCTTAGATGGTATCCGTCATTTCAACAATGTATTGGCTGACTTAGATGTAGATATGTGGTTATATATCTCAATGGAATACTTTAAACAGATTCCTGTTAAGGGTGAAGTTGGTTCTTCAACTATGCCTCATAAGGTTAACCCAATCCGTTTTGAAAACTCTGAAGCAAACATTGATTTATCAAATAATCTATGTGTGGCTTTATCTAACAAGCTTCCTAAGTCAAGAATGCAGAGAGACTTATCAGACTCTTCAAGTCAGCGTAACTTAGGATTATGCTTTGGATATTCATTACAGGCTATTTCTGAAACAACTGGTGGTTTAGCTAAGTGTGTTGTAAATAAAGAAAAGCTTGCAAAAGACTTAAATGAAAAATGGGAAGTTCTTGCAGAACCTATCCAGACAATGTTAAGAAAATATGGTGTACCAGATGCTTATGATACACTTAAGGCCTTAACTCGTGGTAAGAATATTTCTCAGGAAGATATTCAGGCATTCGCAAAGAGCTTAGAACAGTTAAGTGATGAAGATCGTCAGACTTTATTAGATATGACACCTGCTTCATACATTGGTTTAGCTTCCAAACTTTGTGATATCGAACTTTAATCATTAAGAGACAACCTCTATTGGGGTTGTCTTCTTTCTTTTTGTAGATAGGTTTGTTATAATGTTAAAAAGGTGGTGAGAATCTTGGGAGATACACGATATGTATTTGCAGAATGCATCAAACAATTGATGAATCATCAGTCTCTTGATAAGATCACAGTGACTGATATTGTGGAAATGAGTGGTAAGACTAGACAGACATTTTACCGTTATTTTCGTGATAAATATGATCTTGTGAACTGGTATTTTGAAGTATTGGCTGATAAGTCTTTCTTACAGATTGGCAATAGTGAAACTTTAAGAGAAGGGCTTATTAAGAAATTTGAATTTATTTATCATGATAGAGTATTCTTTAAAGAGGCATTTAAATCTAAAGATTATAATAATGTAGAAAACTATGATTATAACTGTATCCTCACTTTCTATCAGAATATTATTAAGAGAAAACTAGGTAATAATATCCCATCAGATATAGAATTTTTATTAGAAATGTATTGTCATGGGTCTATTACTATGACAGTAGATTGGGCAACAGAAGGATATAAGCTGAAACCTGAAGAATTAGCTGATATGCTGATAGAAGCATTACCACCAAAGTTAGATGAATTATTAAGAGATCTGAAATAAGATTTCTTTTTTCAATTTAAATAAACTTTCATGCAATATATTGCTACTTAGGAGAAAATAATGGACGGTATGTAAAGAACAGTGTTATAATTTAATTAACCAAAAAGAACTTCTTTGAGGAATTTTAAAAGAGGGATTGACAGTCATGTTTAAAACTTGCTACGCTTACGACAGACAGACAGACAGACAGACAGACAGACAGACAGACAGACAGACAGACAGAC
>OMFN01000975.1_pt1 | contig 12697 bp, 7 predicted proteins | sample 1645641 | NCBI WGS metagenome assembly OMFN01 (sample SAMEA103958126, study PRJEB25191) | human gut metagenome
CTGCTGGCCCGTCAGGTCGGCGTGCCCGCCATCGTCGTGTTCCTGAACAAGTGCGATCAGGTCGATGACGAGGAGCTGCTGGAGCTGGTCGAGATGGAAGTCCGCGAGCTGCTGAGCACCTACAACTTCCCCGGCGATGATATCCCCATCATCAAGGGCTCCGCTCTGAACGCCCTGATCTCCGAGTCCACCGATCCCAACGCTCCCGAGTATGCCTGCATCAAGGAGCTGATGGAAGCCGTTGATACCTGGATCCCCACCCCCGACCGCAAGGAGGATATGCCCTTCCTGATGCCCGTCGAGGACGTGTTCACCATCTCCGGCCGTGGTACCGTTGCTACCGGCCGTGTGGAGCGTGGTCAGCTGAAGCTCAACGAGAAGGTTGAGATCGTTGGTCTGTCCGACGAGAAGCGCGAGACCGTCGTCACCGGTATCGAGATGTTCCACAAGCTGCTGGACTACGCTGAGGCCGGCGATAACATCGGCGCCCTGCTGCGCGGTGTTGCCAAGACCGAGATCGAGCGCGGCCAGGTTCTGTCCAAGCCCGGTTCCATTCACCCCCACACCAAGTTCGTTGGCCAGGTGTACGTTCTGACCAAGGACGAGGGCGGCCGTCACACCCCCTTCTTCAACAACTATCGTCCTCAGTTCTACTTCCGTACCACCGACGTTACCGGCATCATCACCCTGCCCGAGGGCACCGAGATGTGCATGCCCGGCGATAACGTCGACATGAACGTGGAGCTGATCACCCCCATCGCTATCGAGAACGGTCTGCGTTTCGCTATCCGTGAGGGTGGCCGTACCGTGGGCTCCGGCGTCGTCATCGCCATCAACAACGACTGATTGACGTTCCCCCCACCGGCGTATAGCTGAATAAAAAGGCCCGGCAGAGTGTGCTCTGCCGGGCCTTTTTGAGACAAATGGTGGAAGATGTTTAATACTTTTTTAATATTTATACATGAACTTTTGTAACATCCCTTGGGTATTCTATACTTGCAAGAGACAAAAAACTTTTTTCATCAATCTTCCTGCCATTCAGGCGGAGAACCGGCTTTCGGTTCTCCGCCTTATGGTTTCTGCGCATAAAAACGGCCCCGCAGGCAATGCGGGGCCGTCTGACGACCTTCTCGTCAGAATAACGGCCATTTGGGCCAGGTTTTCCGGATGTACGCCGGGACCTCTTCCCGGGGCAGGCCCAGCACCGCGCCCAGCTCCCCGTACAGGGCGTCCTCCGCCCGCTTCAGATAACGCTCGTCCATCTGGCTTATCTTCCGCCCGTGATGAACGGCCCAGCTGCGCCGCCGGCACATGCCCTTGATGAGGCCCGCCAGCCGCCGGCAGTCGTAGGAGGTCAGCACCTGGTGATACAGGTCCTTGATGGCCCGCATGCTGTGGCTCTCGGCCTGCTCCTCCGGCAGCTGGTCCAGCTCCGCAATGATCTGCGCCGTCTCCTCCGCCGTCAGCAGCGGCCGCATGAGCACCTGAGTGTCCACCGGGGTCATCACCTGACCGGACCGGTACAGGGGCGACAGCGTGTAGTACAGTCGGGTCTTGTCCATACCCGGCAGGGACGGCGCGCCCACGCCCTCCACCCGGCAGACGCCCTCGCCGCCATATACCACCAATTCGCCCGCTGCATACATGACCCTCATCCTCTCTTTTCTTCTTTACCATATTATACCACTTTTCCCCCAAAAGGGTAAGTCTTTTTTTTGCCGGTTTGACAAATTCCGCCGCCCTGGGGTATAATGGGGGGCACGAAACGCGCAAGGAGGTGCGGACTGTGGAAAGTGCACTGGATCAAAAGCTGGACCTGTCGGCCCTGCATCTGGGGACCATCTCCCTGGGGAAGCTGCTGGGAGCGCTGCTGACGCTGGTGATCTGTCTGATCGCCGTGCGCCTGGTGACGGCGCTGCTGCGCCGGGTCCTGGATAAAACCCATATCGACGCCCGGGTGCGGAAATACCTGGTGCAGTCTGTGCGCCTGGTGCTGTGGGTGGTGACGGTGCTCATCACCGCCGATCAGCTGGGCATTCCCGTCACGTCCCTGGTGGCGCTTTTGTCGGTGCTGTCCCTGGCCGTATCCCTGGCGGTGCAGAATGTCCTGGCCAATGTGGCCGGGGGACTGGTGCTGCTGGTGACCAAGCCCTTCGCCGTGGGCGACTATGTGGATACCCCCTGCGGCGCGGGCACGGTAAAGGATCTGACCTTGACCTATACCTATCTGGATACGCCGGACGGCCTGCGCATTGCCGCCCCCAACAGCAGCATCTCCGCCGGGAAGATCACCAACTATACGGCTCTTGGCACCCGGCGCATTGAGCACGCCGTCAGCGCGTCCTATGACGCGCCGGTGCAGACGGTGCGCCAGGCACTGCTGGATGCCGTGGCCCGGACTCCGGGCCTGCTGGACAAGCCGGCGCCGGAGGTGTATGTCAATGCCTACGGCGAAAGCGGCATCGAATATATTGTCCGGGCCTGGGCCAGAACCGCCGACTATTGGCCGGCATATTACGCCCTGCTGGAGGGGATCAAGACGGCCTTTGACCAGCGGTCCGTGGAGATGCCGTATAACCACCTGAATGTTCATATTGTGGACCCCGTGCGGGTAGAAAGAGAGACAAAAGCATGATCTGTTCCCTGATTTTAGGCGCCCTCATCGGCTGGATCGCCGGCAAGCTCATGGGCAGCCGCGGCGGCCTGATCCGTAACCTGATCCTGGGCGTGGTGGGCTCCGCCGTGGGCAATTGGCTGGCGGGCACCATCGGCATCGCCGCCACCGGCTCCGTGGGGGCCATTCTCATCGGCGTAGGCGGGGCCTGCGTGGTGATCCTCATCGCTCGCTGGCTGTTTCATTAAGGAGGAAATGTCATGAAGCCTGTGATCCACGAATCCGCCTTTGTGGCGGAAAATGCCACCGTCCGCGGCAGCGTCACCATCGGCCCGGAGGCCGGCATCTATTTCGGCGCAGTGCTCCGGGCGGAGACGGCCCCCATCACCGTGGGGGAGGGCGCCAATATCCAGGACAACTGCATCGTCCATGCCGACCCCGGCTTCCCCGCCGTCATCGGCCGGGACTGCACCGTGGGCCACGCCGCCATTCTTCACGGCTGCACCATCGGCGACAACACGCTGGTGGGCATGGGAGCCATCGTTCTCAACGGAGCCGTGGTGGGCCGGGACTGCATCGTTGCCGCCGGAGCCCTGGTGACCCAGGGGGCCGTGATTCCCGACGGCTCCATGGTCATGGGTGCGCCCGCCAGGGTCCGCCGCCCCCTGACGCCGGAGGAGATCGCCCAGAACGCCGCCTCCGCCGCCGGATACCGCCGGGAGTCCCAGCTGTATAAGGCCGGGGAGCTGTAACGCACGCAATAGCTCATCATAAAAAGTGGGAGGGGCTCAGCCCCTCCCATTCAGCTTGTCCCAAAAGAGCTTTGCCCTTTTTGGACAAGCCAAAGGCCCCGGGGCTTCCCCCGGGGCCTTGGTGCGTTATCAGTCTATGTTGATCTCACCGATATCCTCCGCCGGGATGCCCAGGTCCAGCAGGGCCTGGGTCAGCTCCTTGTAAGAGGACTTGGTGGCGCTGATGGTGCGGCTGTCGCCATCGCGGAACAGGGTGATCTCGACGCCCAGCCAGGCGTAGTCGCCATCCACCGGAAGAACGTTCTTCGCCTGGACATCCCGCCAGGCGGCGTCATACAGGGCCTGGGCCTCCTCCGCCGTCAGCTCCCGGCTTTCGCCGGCGGCGTTCAGCCACAGCCCGCCGCCGGTGGGCTGCCAGCCGGACGGGGGAACGTTGCCGTTGAACATAACATAGGTCTGCACCTCCTCCAGCCGGGCCACCTGCTCCAGAGCTGCCTTGACCGGCTCCGTCATCGCCAACCGGTAGCACCGGGCCATGGAGGTGCCGTCCTTCAGAACATAGTGCACCACAAAGGTCATCCGGCAGTTCACATCTGCGGCGCGATTCTCCGCCAGCTCCGCCTGGGCCTTTACCAGGGTCTCCAGGGACCGGGGATCCTCCAGGGTAAAGCTGGTGTCCAGGCAATATACCCGGGCCCGGGCCACATCCTCCGCCTGGGGCGTCCGGTCGGCGTAGCCGAAAACGTCCGCCCGCAGGGCCACGCACAGCAGCACCAGCACCAGCGCCGTCACCGCCGCGCCGGGCAGGCGCTTGGGCAGCACCCGCAGGGTCTTGCCCACCAGCATGGCCGCCGCCAGATAGCACACGATGCCCATCACGGCCATGCACACGCACAGACGGGCGGGGCTGAAGTCGCCGCTGCGGCCCACGGACACCAGGACATACAGCAGCATACCCAGGGGCAGACCGCCTACCAGCCCCACGCCCAGCCGGAACACCGGCCGCATCCAGGGGAAGGCCGCCGCATCGCCGGACAGCTCGCTTTTCCGCCGGCCGTACAGCAGCCGGGACAGGACCGTCAGCACCAGGGCCACGGCGGTGAAGATCAGCAGGGTCCGCCAGCCCTGGGGAGCCAGGCCGCTGGCGCAGTCGGCGTTCTGTATGCGGTCATCGGGCAGCTTGCCGGTGAGAAACGGCGAATAGCTGGGACCGCTCTGGCCCAGGTCGCAGATCAGCTGATACACCGGCGTCAGCCACCGGGTAATGACGGGCTGGGCGTCCGGCATGGTGAAGCCGTCCAGCAGAAGCTCCGCCAGTTGCTGGCCCAGCCAGGTCAGCGCCACCGCCAGGCAGTTGACGGCGGCGTACAGCACCGGCACCGCCAGCAGCCACCCGGTGACCATGGCGCACAGGGTCCCCAGGGCCAGGAAGATCAGGTCCAGCAGGGTGGCCACCACGAACCACGTCAGCAGGGCCGGCGTCAGAGCCAGGCCGCCCAGCAGGGCCGCCAGGGCCGTCACTGCCAGCACCAGCAGGTTCCCCGCCGCCAGCATGGCCCAGCCGGTGAGAAAATGGGTCCAGAACAGGGTCCCCCGCCGCTGGGGCAGGGCGTGCATGGCCCCCACGGACCGGGGGTTCATCAGATAGGAAAACGAGGCCATGGCCATCATGCCGCCGAAGATCAGCGCCAGCACCACGGCGGTGGCGTAGGTGTCGGCGCACAGCTCGGTCAGGTTCACCAGGGCGGGATTCCGCTCTGCGGCCCTGTTCCACACCGGGATGGGCAGGAAGATCAGCCACAGCCCCACATACAGGAACAGCACCGGCCAGTATCGCCGCAGGTCGCTGCGGGCGATGGCCCCGTTAAAGAACGATGTCGCGGACCGCATAGTCAGCACCTCCCAGCTCATAGATGAAAATCTCCTCCAGGGTCAGGGGAATGGCCTCCAGCAGCAGGGGAGACAGGGCCTGCATCCGGTGCAGGACCTCCTCCCGGCTGCCCCGGACAATGTAGGTGATGACCCGGCCCACGGCGGACCGGTGCAGCACCCGGATGCCCTCCGGCAGCGGCGGCTCCTCCGCTGCGGCATAGGCCACCTGGAGCTTCACCGTGTTGTCCTGCAGCTCCGACAGGCTCCGCTCCAGCAGCACCTGCCCCTTGTTCATAATGCCCACATGGTCGCACACGTCCTCCAGCTCCCGGAGGTTGTGGCTGGACACCAGCACCGTGGTGCCCCGGTCGGCCACGTCTCCCAGCAGCAGGGACCATACCTGCCGCCGCATCACCGGGTCCAGACCGTCCACCGGCTCGTCCAGCACCAGCACCTCCGGCATGCAGCTCATGACCAGCCAGAAGGCCGCCTGCTTCTGCATGCCCTTGCTCATCCGGCGTAGCAGCTGCTTTTCCGGCAGGGGAAAGGCCTCCCGCAGCTTGTGATACCGGTCCCAGCTGAAAAAGGGGTGGGTCCCGGCATACAGCCGGGCCATGTCCCGGATGTTGGCCTGTGGGAAATAGTACCAGTCGTCGGGAATCACCGCCATGCGGCTTTTGGCGGCGGGATTTTCATATACCGGCTGGCCGTCCAGGGTCACCTGGCCGCTGTCGGGCCGGTACACGCCGGTGAAGTGGCGGATGATGGTGGATTTGCCCGCCCCGTTGGGGCCCACCAGGCCGTATACCGCCCCCCGGGGCACCGTCATGTTGGCCCCGTCCAGGGCCCGGAAGCCGTCAAAGGTTTTTACCACGTTATTCGCTTCAAGCATCGCGATCCCCTCCCTTCCAAAGGTCCGTCCATTCCTCCCGGGTCATGCCCAGGTCCCGCAGCTCCGCCATCAGCGGCAGCACCCGGGCCGTCACCTCTCTGCGCCGCTGGCGGTTTTGCTCCTGGCCCTCGGAGACGAAGGTGCCCCGGCCCGACACGGTGTAAACATATCCCTCCGCCTCCAGCTGGGTATAGGCCCGCTGGATGGTGTTGGGGTTGATGGCCAGGGTGCTGGCCATAGCGCGCACGGAGGGGAGCTTCTCCCCCTGGACCAGAGCCCCCGTCACCACAAGGCGGCGCAGGCCGTCCCGCACCTGCTCATAGATGGGCCGCGCATCCCGGTAATCCAAGCGTATCACGCATGTGACCTCCTTTCTGTGTGTATTATCTGTATTGATACACTCATTATATTCTATCCAGGGACCGGTTGTCAAGAGAAAAAACCGGGAAAGTCCCGCCGGATTGCCGTGAATACCGGCTGAATATTTTCAATTTGCGAAAGGAAGAGCACCTGACCGCGGTTGGCGGCAGGGAATGACCGCTTCCGGATTTTTCACGGAACCCACAAATTTTCGGCGGGATATTTGCACACATCGCATTATTGCGCTGAACCGCGAAAGATGGTACAATACAAAGAGCGCGCCATACTTTTATGCATGGCGTCCGACTTACACTTATAGGAGGAACGAGATGACAGCTATCAAACGGTGCTGCGCACTGGCCCTGGCGGTTCTGATGATCCTGACCGCCCTGCCGGTGACAGCCTTCGCCGAGACGGCTGCGCACGAGACCAACGCCTCTCTCCATGAGACGACGCTGGATGGTATCGCCAACGATATCACCCGCCAGGTCCTGCGCAGCAGCCAGAAGGACGGCGAAAGAATCCAGATGGAAAACACCGCCAAGCTCGACGACAGCGATGAAGTCGAGATCATCGTGGTGGTAAACGACTCCGTGGCCGACCCCGATTCCCGGGCCCAGGTCAACGCCCTGCTGCGCACGCAGAAGAGCGCCCTGGCCCAGATCGAACGCGCCCTTGACACCAAGGTGGAGCCCCAGCGGCAGTACACCACCCTGCTCAACGGCTTCTCCGCCACGGTGACCTATGGCCAGTACAAGGCCATCCGGAAGCTGGACTGCGTCCAGTCCGCCTTCATTTCCCCCACCTTTGAGCTGCTGCCCGACACCGCCAACAGCAACCGGATGATCGGCGGCGGTATCTATAATACCACGGGCTTCACCGGCGAGGGGATGCTGGTGGCCATTCTGGATACCGGCGTGGACATGGGCCACGAGGTGTTCAAGGCCGCGCCCAAGAGCCCCTCCCTGACCCAGGAAAAGCTCCGGACCCTGCTGGAGACCTATGATTTCCAGGTGGAGAGCATCATCAAGGGCATCAGCGTGTCCAACCTGTACTACAGCGCCAAGATTCCCTTCCAGTTCGACTACGGCGACAAGGATAAGGACGGCAATCCCGGCGAAAAGGGCAGCCACGGCACCCATGTGGCCTCCACCGCCGCCGGTAATGTGGGCGTCAACGATGCCGTCATGGGCGTGGCGCCCCAGGCCCAGATCATCAACATGAACGTGTTCAAGAGCAGCGGCGGCGCGTCCTATTCCGATATTCTGGCCGCCCTGGAGGACTGTATTCTGCTGGGCGTGGACGTGGCCAACCTGAGCCTGGGCTCCGACTGCGGCTACATCGACTATGACAGCGAGGATGCCTTTACCAAGAGCCTGCTGGACGTGTTCGAGCGCACCGGCGAGAGCGGCGTGTCCCTGGCTGTGGCCGCCGGCAACGCCTATAACGCCGCCTATGGCGACGCCTTCGGCGGCAAGGCCCTGGCCTCCAACCCCGATTACGGCCTGGTCAGCGAGCCCTCTACCTATGGCGAGTCCCTGTCCGTGGCTGCCGTGTCCAACGGCGTGGTCAACAGCCCCTATGTCACCGTGGGCGGCAAGAACCTGGCCTATCAGGACAGCGCCACCATCAGCGACGACGAGAATGCCAAGCCCTTCCGCAGCCTGTCCTCCCGGGGCTCCATCGAGTATGTGGTGGTTCCCAACTACGGCGCGGAGGAGGACTATGCGGGCCTGGACCTGACCGGCAAGATCGCCCTGGTCCAGCGGGGCGGCGGTATGTACTACGAGCAGAAGGAGCGCGCCGCCGCCAACGCCGGCGCCATCGGTATGCTGGTGTACAACAACGTCCCCGGCATGCTGTATATGTCCATCACCGACTGGAAGATTCCCTGCGCGTTTATCTCCCAGGCTGCCGGCGAATACATGAAGCAGCAGCAGACCAAGACCCTGTCCGTGGCTGCGGCCGACGCCCTGGTGGAGTCTCCCACCTACGGCATGGCCGATTTCTCCAGCTGGGGCGCCACCACCGAGCTGACCCTGAAGCCGGAGCTCACCGCCCCCGGCGCGGGCATCTATGCCGCCGTGCCCGGCGGCTATGAGAGCATGGACGGCACCTCCATGGCCTCCCCCCATGTGGCGGGCGGCATGGCCATCGTCCAGCAGGCCCTGAAGGCCCGCGATGCCTCTATGTCCGGCGCGGACCGCAAGCACATGACCGATACCCTGCTCATGAGCACCGCCCATGTGATCTATGACAACGACGGCGTGCCCTATTCTCCCCGCAAGCAGGGCGCCGGCCTGATGAGCATCAACGACGCCGTGAATACCCGGGGTTATCTGTCCGTGGCGGGCATGGAGCGTCCCAAGCTGGAGCTGAAGGACGATCCCGCTATGAAGGGCGTGTATACCATGACCTTCACCGTTCACAACACCGGCAGTGACACCCTGTATTACGACGTGACCCCCATCGTCCTGACGGACACCACCGAGAGCTACGTCAACGGCAATCAGCAGGAGTTCTCCACCATCAGCGGAAGCTCCCGGCTGCTGCCCCACACCTTCACCACCAACTGCGAGAATAACCGCGTGTCCGTGGCCCCCGGCAAGACCGCCGATGTCACCGTCACCGTCACCGTCACCGACGAGGGCCGGACGATGCTGGCCCAGTTCCCCAACGGCAGCTATGTGGAGGGCTTCGTGACCCTGACCCAGGTGGCCGCCGACGGCAGCAGCCTCACGGATCCCATTGATCTGGGCGTGCCCTTCCTGGCCTTCTACGGCGACTGGACCAAGGCCCCCATCATGGACTCCACCGATTACTGGGAGACGCTGGACGGCTCCGCCAGCCAGGCCCAGGCCTATATGAACACCGCCTTCTCCTCCTCCAGCGAGAACACGGTGGACACCTACCTGGGTGACAACAACTACACCAGCGTGCCGTATCTGGCGGACCGCAACGCCATCTCTCCCAACAACGATGACTTTATGGACAGCCTCACCGGTATCTACACCGGCCTGCTGCGCAACACCAAGAGCCTGAAGTATACCATCACCGGCGCAAACGGCCAGGTGTACTACAGCAAGGACTGCGAGTATGTGGGCAAGTCCATCTACAGCTACGACTATTACCGCATTGTGCCCGCCGGTGTGGACGCCGAATATGACGGCATCGAGCCCTGGTACGGCACCGACGCCCACAACGCCAAGCTGCCCAACAACACCAAGGCTACCGTGACCATCGAGGCTACCCTGCCCTATGGCGACGGCGTGGGGACCAACCAGAAGAGTTCCTGGTCCTTCCCCATCACCATCGACACCGAGGAGCCCCATGCCGACAACCTGAAGGTCACCGAGTCCGAGGGCCGGTACTATCTGAGCCTGGACGTGTCCGATAACCAGTATGTGGCGGCCGTGGTGTTCTACAACATCAAGAACAGCGAGATGCTCTATGGTATGCAGGGCTTCGGCGAGGACAAGCCCGGCGTCACCAGCCATGTCAGCGAGTATGACATCACCGGCTTCGGCGAGACCTTCGGCATGATCGTCCATGACTACGCCGGCAACTCCAAGGTGTATACCGTCCGCGCTCCCGGCAACCCAGACGATCACGGCACCATCACGCCCACCAACATCCTCTGGACCGAGAACTTCAACGAGAAGTGGCTCCCCGACGACTGGAGCATCCAGAGCAAGGGCAGCTCTCTGAACACCTGGTACCGCGACGAGGACTACACGGCCACCGTGGACTATGACGACGACAACCAGCAGAACGAGTGGCTCATCTCCCGCACCACCGATATCAGCGGCGTGGATACCGAGGTCCACATGGTGTTTGACTTCTACACCACCTATTGGCACACCGTGGAGTATAAGCACTGCAACCTGCAGGTCATGGCCTCCGGCGACGGCGGCGCCACCTGGCAGGAGATCTGGAACCTGCAGCGGGATTCCGGCCTGTTCACCGCCTGGACCAAGACCCAGGCCAAGGTCAACGTTCCCGAGAGCCTGCAAAACAGCAAGGACCTGCGCTTCGCCTTTGTCTACACCGGTAAGGGCGGCTCCAACCTGTCGCTGGACAACGTTCAGCTGTACGCCGAGGAGCGGGACAACTATGTGGCCGTCACCGCCTCCGCCGGTGAGGGCGGCGCCATTGACCCCGCCGGTCAGACCCTGGTGAAGAAGGGCACCAGCAAAACCTTCACCGTTACCCCCGCCCAGGGCTATGAGATCGCCAACGTCACCGTGGACGGCACGGATCTGGGCCCCATCAGCTACTATACCTTCCAGCGGGTGGGCGTGGACCACACCATCTCCGCCACCTTCCAGAAGGCCCAGCCGTCCGGCGACACCGTGACCCTGACCACCACCGCCTCCGACGGCGGTACCGTGGCCCCCGCCGGTCAGACTACCTATGTCTCCGGCCAGGCCGTGGACGTTACCTTCACCCCGGACCAGGGCTATCAGCTGGCCTCCGTGAAGGTCAACGGCCGCACCGCCTCCGTTACCGGCAATGTCCTGACCCTGACCATGGACCAGAGCTACGCCGTTTCCGCCGTATTTGAGAAGATCCCCGATGTCCCCACCGTGATGTTCGAGAACGACTTCGAGTCCGTCACCGGCGACAGCTTCCCCTTCCACGGCTGGACCCTCAAGGGCGTCAACCCCAACGGCTACACCTGGAAGCAGGATACCTATTACAACTGGAAGAGCCTGGGCAACGACACCAAGCACGCCTACATTTCCGACGACTGGCACGGCGGCCCGCAGGACGAGTGGCTGATCTCCCCGTCCGTGAACCTGTCCGGCACCCGGGATGGCGTTCTGTATTTCGACTATGCCTACGGCATTTACGGCATCAAGAACAAGACCTTCACCGCCACCGTGGAGGCCTCCACCGACGGCGGCCAGACCTGGACCCCCATCTGGAACTTCCAGGACAGCTACACCGGCCAGGAAACCAGCGGCTATGCCCTGGCGGGCAGCGCTGAGGTCAAGGTTCCCGCCCAGTATGCGGTGGACGGCGTCCAGTTCGCCTTCCGCTATGTGAACACCACCCACGACACCGCCCCCCTGGCGGTGGATAACGTGAAGCTGATGGCGGTGGAGGACGGCCCCGTGGCCCAGAAGTACACCATCACCGCCACCGCCGGTGAGGGCGGCTCCATCACCCCCGCCGGTGAGGTGTCCGTGAAGGAGGGCGCGTCCCAGACCTTCGCCATCGCCGCCCAGGAGGGCTACGCCATCGCCGACGTGCTGGTGGACGGCCAGAGCGTGGGCGCGGTGGACAGCTACACCTTCGAGAATGTCACCGCCAACCACACCATTGCCGCCGTGTTCACCAAGACGGCCTCCGACGTGCAGTTCGACAACGACTTCGAGTCCGAGAACTTCCCCGGCCACGGCTGGACCGTGAAGGGCACCCGTACCGACAGCCCCTATACCTGGTACAAGGGCACCAATACCAAGCTCAATTCCACCAAGCAGGCCCGCATCGACATGGATTACTATGAAGATCCCTGGGGTGATCCCTGGAGCGTGGGCGGCATCCGCAAGCCCCTGCTGCCTATGGCAGGCGGCAGCGACAAGCTGCAGGATGAGTATCTCATCTCCCCCGTGGTGGACCTGACCGGCAAGACCCCCACCCTGACCTTTGATTACCTGCTGTTCCGTTACGCGGTCCTCAGCGGCTTCTGCACCATCACCGTGGAGGCCAGCACCGACGGCGGCCAGACCTGGACCGCCATCTGGGATGCCAAGACCGACACCGTCAACGAGGGCGGCACCTACCTGCAGGGCACGGCCAGCATCGCTGTTCCCGCCGCCTACTGCACCGACAATGCCCAGTTCGCCTTCCACTTCTATAAGAAGGCCGGCAAGAGCTACACTGGCACCGACGGCATGAACGCCATCGACAACGTGGCCATGACCTTCGGCCAGACCGACCCCTGCGCCGACGGCCATACTCTCACCGCGGTACCTGAGGTGCCCGCCACCTGCGAAACCGCCGGTACCAAGGCGTATTGGGAGTGCTCCGTCTGCCGGAAGCTGTTCAGCGATGCCGACGGCAAGAACGAGACCACCCTGGAGGCTCTGACCATCCCTGCCACCGGCCACGCCTGGGGTCAGCCTGCCTGGACCTGGACCGGAACGGAGTCCGCCTCCGCCGTGTTCACCTGCGGCAATGATGGGTCCCATACCCAGACGC
>OMFN01000983.1_pt1 | contig 12613 bp, 9 predicted proteins | sample 1645641 | NCBI WGS metagenome assembly OMFN01 (sample SAMEA103958126, study PRJEB25191) | human gut metagenome
CCCCGCGCTTTCAAGCGCGGGTTGTTTAGGGTTCCTTTGAGCTGATCGCGGTTTTCGGAAATCCAGCGCGCAAGCGCCAGGCCGACAGCCGTGTGGCTGTCGTGGCCGCAGGCGTGCGAAAAACCCTTGTATTCGGAGCGGTAGTGTCCCTGGTTGGCTTCGTGTTCGGGAGCTTCGGTCTCTTCAATGGGCAGCGAATCGATGTCAAAGCGCAGCGCCGTAAGTCTTCCGGTACGCCGTGCGAGGCGGCCCGCTTTTGGGCGGCTTCAACAAGAGCCGGATTGCGGCCCATGACGGCAGCGGGCTCAATCACGTCAATACCGGCTTTGACAGTGAGGCCCAGCGCTTTAAGGCGCCGGACGATAAACCAGGTGGTTTCAAATTCGCACCAGCCTTCTTCGGGGTGCGCATGCAGATGCCGCCGGTCGGAGATGAGTTCGGCCCTGGCGGCCTCAGACAAAATGAAACGTTTCTTGCTGCTGCCGACGAGGGCGCGTTTTCCGCGGCGGCTGTAAGGCTCGGTCTCACGCAGTCCGCAGTGACCAAGCAGATCAGAAAACTTGAGGGTGAGCTTGGCGTTGAACTTTTTGACCGGACCCGCAGGCCCCTGGTGCTCACCGAAGAAGGCGTGGTGCTGCGCCGCGAGGCGCATTCCTGCCGTGAAAGGCTTTTGCGGCTGCTGAGGATTTAAGGCGCGGCTCTTTTTTAAAGCCTCAGATCCGGATCGGGGCGAATGACCTTCTGACACGGTGGCTTATTCCGGAACTTGTGAAAAACCTTCTGCCGCTTGCGAGCGGCATCACCGCGACGACCGGTACGTCACCGCAGCTGCTGGAAAGTCTGCAGAAGCGCGAAATCGATCTTGCCTTTGTGACGGGCGCATTTTCTGAGGTGCAGGGTGTTGCCAGAGCGCTCATTTACGAGGATGACGCCGTGATTGTGCTTCCGGCAGACCTGGCTGCACAGAAAAAGGGCCCCTGGAGTTGGGACGATCTGCGCTTTTGCGGTCTGCCCTTAATCCGTTTTGTCCGCGAGGGCGGTGGCGGCCGGCTGAACGAAAGTTTCATCAGCACATTGGGCTTTGATTTTCCTCAGCGCATCGAAGTCGACAACAACAGCACGATGCTTTCGCTGGTGGAAAAAGGGGTGGGGTCTCCTCTGTCTTCCGGCAGTACCCCGATGACAACGGGCGGCTGTATGTGCAAAGGCTTCCTGACGCACAGTTAAAGCACGCAATCTATCTGATTTCCCGTGAGCGAGAGATGCCCGAGACCGTTGAAGCCGTGGTAGCAGAGGCAAGGAAAATTACGCTGAAAGTCGCTTGAAAAAATGTAGAGATAGGATAAAAAGTCCCTTGAAAAAATGTTTATTAGTAGCTAAAAGTCGCTATAAAAAGTGTTGGATTTGTATGAAAACTCCATTGAAAAAATGTAAATTTGATACGAAAAGTCGCTATAAAAAATGTAAGATTAAATAAAAAGTCGCTTTAAAAAAATGTTAAATATATAGTTAATTTATTGATAATAGACTATTTTATTTGTATGTCACTGAAGAGAAAGATTGACTCGAAGTTTTTGGAATGGAAAAATGATCCGAATCGGATGCCGCTGGTTGTCAAAGGGCTGAGGCAGTGCGGGAAAACCTACTCTGTGCTGGATTTTGCGCGCAAAAATTACACTCATGTGGTGTATTTGAATTTTGAAGCCTATCCGCAGTTAGGACAGGCGTTTGAGGGGACGCTGGCGGTTGACCAGATCATGATGATGGTTTCAGCGCAGTTGGGCAAAACTTTAACGCTTGTTCCCGGTAAAACCGTCATCGTCGTGGATGAAATTCAGAAGTGTCCGCAGGCGCGTACTGCACTGAAGTTTTTTAAGATGGACGGGCGTTATGACGTTATTGCCACAGGGTCGCTGCTCGGCGTGAACGGTCATGGTGATGACGCGTCATCGATACCGGTTGGCTATGAGACGACACTGACGATGCGGCCGCTGGATTTCGAGGAATTCCTTTGGGCTAACGGTATTCCTGAAGCAGCGGTCGGAATGCTTAAGAATGCTCTGGTATCTGAAACGCCGGTGCCGGAGCCGTTACACGGACGGATGCATGAGCTCTTGCTTCAGTACGCGGCAATCGGAGGAATGCCGGCTGTTGTGGATGCCTTTATTACAACGCACAACATGAGCCTGGTGCTGCAAAAGCAACGTGATCTGCTTAACTCCTATCGCGGCGATATGACGAAATATGCGCAGGGCTCTGACAAGACGCGCATCAAGGAGTGCTTTAACTCCATTCCGAGGCAACTGGCTAAAGAGAACAAGAAATTTAAGTATTCTGAGGTGAAAAAGGGGGGACGCGCCAGCGAGTACCTCGGCACGCTGCAGTGGCTTGAGGATGCGGGCCTTATCCATCGCTGTCGTAATGTGACCATCACGGAGTTGCCGCTGGAGGTTTTTTCGATGGAGGACTGCTTCAAGGTCTACCTGGCGGATACGGGGCTTTTTATCGGGATGCTTGAAAGGGGTACGGCAGCCGATATTCTGACCGGAAATCTCACGGGCAGTAAGGGGGCTATTTTTGAGCATCTCGCAGCCGATATTCTTACAAAAATGGGCAGAAAAATTTATTACTTCCAAAAGACCTCAGGTCTGGAGGTGGATTTTCTGATCCGGTACAAAGGTAAATGTGTTCCGCTTGAAGTGAAGGCAACGAACGGTAATGTGAAAAGCACAAAGACGATTCTCAAGCACCCGGAAAAGTATCACGTGGAGAGTGCAATTAAGGTCGGACGCTATAACGTTGGACGAAACGGCAATATTCTGACCATACCTTTTTACATGCTCTTTTTGCTCACGGATTATTGACGCGGCTTCAGCTCGTGAAGGCAAGAACCCAGCGCCTGAAAAACGGATCCGCGAGCTCAAACGCTTCATCGGTTTTCGTGATGTCTCCGGAACGCATGAGTTTGGCAAGTGCACTGTAGGTGGTGCTTGTCGGGCTGCTTCCGTCGTTAACCGGACGCCCGAAAAGCGCAGTATCTCTGATGACGCGGCGGTCAGTCAGCGTGAGGGAAGTCCAGAGCACCAGATAATTCATGTCGTGCCCGGAGACGACTTCAGTCACAGCGGCTTCAAGCGCACCGTCTTGCAGAGTGCGTCCGTAAAGACTGAGTTGATCAAAAAGGGCAGCTCCCAGTATCCGTGTGTAATGCGGGTGGCCGTGCGTGATGTTGAAAAGTTCCTGTGCGGTTTTGCGGGCATCTTCTCCTGCAACGGGGCTGAGTAATTTTGCGAGGCAGACAACGCTGTCTTTCTGCGCGGGGGATTTAAGTGCAACAACGTCAGCCAAGCTGTAAAAGGGGCCTTTGGGCTTAGTGAAGAGATCCGCGGTGAGTGCTTGCGAATGCACGCAGAAAACACAGACCGCATGCCTGAGTTTTGAAAGTTCAGAGCTGAGTTTTTCGGTTGCGGCTTTGCCAAAGAGAAGGACTTCGGCAAACCCGTCAAAGATTACGGTGAGGCCCGGTTTTTCGCGGTCGGCGGCGTCTATCAGACGGACGGCGTCTTCTAAAAGCACAGTGCCGTCCGATGTTGCAGGGAAAGTGACGCTGAGCCTTTCCGGGGCGAGCTGAAGTGTGATTTCGGGTATTACGCGAAAGTGCGCGAGAAGCCGGGAAAAGCTGCGGGACTCAACACTTTGCAGTACGGCCTGCACGATGAGTGCTACAAATGTCTGTGTGCTCACCGCTTTTTGCACACGCACCGTGACGGCGGGCAGTTTGCGGTCGGCGGCGGTTTTTTCAACGACCCTTACTGCACCGAATCCGCGCGGGGCCGTGAGAGCGAGATGCCTTCCGGACACAAGAGCGGCTGAAAGGGCTTTGTGCTCTTTTTCGCGTCCGGGAAACGAGAGGGTTTCAAGAGCGTCATCGGAGCGGAAGGGATTGACGTACATATCGCAATTTTTCGTAACGAACTTCTAAGGGTCAATCCTGTCGAAAAATTTCGATATCCGGATGGTTTGGAAAGAACAAGCCCGAGCAAGCTTTCCGGTGTCGGCAGCTGCTTATGACCGCTGTTGTGTTTATCCAATCATATATCTAATTGTTATCTCATCACAAGATATTTAAATACTTGTATTAAACAGTTTTGTATGTTGATATAATGTAATAAATATATTGTGATTACCTAATCATAATATTGTGATTAGATCATGATTATATTGTTGGTCTGACGGAAGCTCCGGAAGTTGCTCCTTTGGATTTGAAGTTTGGTACTGATATGCGTCGGGAAGGTCTGAATACTGAATTTAAGCGGCATTATGTCGATGACATCAAGGCAACGGTTATCGCGTTTGCCAACACGCAAGGAGGATATCTGTATGTCGGTATCGAGGATGACGGGACTGCCTGCGGAGTCTCGGATCCTGACGGTGCCGTTCTTCAGATTCAGAATGCACTGCGGGATTCGATCACGCCGGACGTGATGGCGTGCGTCAATTGCCGCGGTGAAGAAATTGACGGCAAAGATGTTGTTGTCGTTGAGGTCAAACAAGGAAGTCAGAGACCTTACTTTCTCAGGGGCAAGGGACTGCGTCCGGAAGGTGTCTTTGTCAGGCAGGGACCGTCAACTGTTCCGGCAGACGTCAATGCGATCAGGGAAATGCTGATGGAAACCGCAGGAAGCGTTTTTGAGAAAGAGGTTTCCTTTGAGCAGGAGCTCTCCTTTGATTACACATCGAGATACTTTGCTCAGGCCGCGGTTGCCTTCGGGGATCAGCAGAAAAAAACGCTCGGTCTGGTTAATAAAAACGGGCTTTACACAAATCTTGCGCTGCTTTTATCCGATCAGTGTCCGTATTCCCTGAAAGCCGCGGTTTTTCAGGGAACAGACAAGATGATTTTTCGTGACAGAGCCGAATTTGAAGGCTCCGTTTTGGAGCAGTTTGACAAAGCCTTGGCTTTTTTGGAGAAACACCAGTCAATGCGTTCTGTTTTTCAGGGCGCGAAAAGAATCGATATACCGGACTATCCGATGATGGCCGTCAGAGAAGGACTCACGAATGCTGTTGTGCACCGGGAGTACGCAAGTAGCGGGCCGATTCTGATGAGTATTTTCGCTGACAGACTGGAAATTCTGAATCAGGGCGGATTGCTGCCGAACTTCACAATAGATGAAGTTCTCAGAGGGGTATCTGAGCAACGCAACGAAAAGCTGGCAGCCGTGTTTTACCGCCTGGGACTGCTGGAAGGCTACGGGGCCGGTTACAGCAGAATGCTTTCAGCCTATGCCGGCACAGGGAAGAAACCGGAAATTTCCGTCACGCGCTTCAGTTTTATGCTGACTCTGCCCAATGTGAACGGCGGTTTGGAGGATGTAAGCGGACGAGCGGTTATCCGGGAGCAACCGCAGCAAGTTGTGCCCGCAGTTTCGCTTGAAGATCTATCCGAACGGGCAAGAGAGCGGATGCAGAAGGTTCTGCAGCGCTGCCGTCAACAGCCTCAGATAACCCGCGCGGAGGCGCAGGATTTGTTGGGCGTTTCGCAGAGTACGGCAACACTGCTGCTTAATGCCATGGTGCAGCGCGGGCTGCTGGTGTCTGTTGGTTCAGGACCAACGAAGGCCTATCGCCCGACTGGCTTGGCTTAAGTACATGCGACAGTCTGTCGGTGGGGGATGACGGAGATGAATCCCGTCAGCTTTCCCACCGGAAACATACCGGACTGAAGGTTGAGGATCAGTGCGTCTGCAGCGTAAAGATTTCCTGCAGTTCGTTCTTGGAGAGATCTCCGATCCAGTTTTCGCCGGTCTCAACCGTCATCTCTGCCAGGGCCTTCTTGGATTCAATCATCGTGTTGATCTTTTCCTCAAAGGTCTCGGCGGAAATAAAGCGGTAGACGTTCACGGAAGACTTCTGCCCGATACGGTAGGCGCGGTCCGTGGCCTGGTTTTCCACGGCCGGGTTCCACCAGAGGTCGTAATGGATGATCGCGGTGGCCGCGGTGAGATTAAGCCCGGTGCCTGCGGCTTTGAGCGACAGGATAAGCACCTTGTCGCTGCGGTTAGTCTGAAAGCTGTCGACAATTGCCTGGCGCTCTTTCTGGGCCACACCCCCGTGAATAAATTTCGGCGTGCTGCCTGTCTTCTCGCCGATCCACTTCTGCAGCAGTTTCCCCATCTCCCGAAACTGCGTGAAGATCAGTACCTTGCGCCCTGCGGCTTCGAGATCCTCGAGAATTCCGAAAAGCCGCTGCATCTTGCCGGAATACTCCGCGGAAGCGTAAGAGCCGTCCTTAGCGTACTGCGCGGGGGCATTGCAGATCTGCTTAAGCTTCATCATGAGCGTGAGAACCATCGCACGGCGCTCCATGGGACTCATGCCGTCGTTAATCTGTTCAAGCGACTTTTTAACGACCTTGTCGTAAAGAAGCGCCTGCTCTTTGGTGAGCGTGCAGTATTCATCGGTCGAAATCTTTTGCGGCAGCTCAGGCGCAATCGCCTTGTCGGTTTTGAGCCTTCGCAGAATAAAGGGCGCTGTGACGCGCTTAAACTGCTCGGCCGTTTCTTCATCGTGCTCGATTTCGATGGGCTGCGCGAAGGTGTTCTTAAAGCCCGTTGCGGAGCCGAGAAGCCCTGGGTTGGTGGCTTCCATGATGGACCAGTATTCCATGAGCCGGTTTTCCACGGGCGTGCCGCTCATCGCAACGACCCCGTCAGCCTTGACGGTACGCACGCTCTTAAAAGTGGAGGTGCGGTAGTTTTTGACGGCCTGGGCTTCATCCAAAATGAGAAGCCGCCAGGCGCGCTCCGCAAGCGTGTTGACGGAAGACCTGAGCGTGCCGTAGGTCGTGAGCACTGCGTGCACCGTCTCTTTTTCACCGGGCAGCGCCCGGCCCGGGCCGTAGTAGACGTGCAGTTTAAGTTTCGGCGCAAAGCGCGCGGTTTCTCTCTGCCAGTTGGTGATAAGTGACGTCGGCACCACAATGAGCGCGGGTTTGCCTTTCAATTCCCTGCGGGTGCGTAAACCTTCAAGAAGCGTAATCACCTGCAGCGTTTTTCCGAGCCCCATGTCGTCAGCAAGGATCGAACCGATCCCGATACGGACATTGCGCATCATCCAGCGGTAGCCCCGTTCCTGATAGGGCCTGAGTGTTGCTTTGACGGTTGCGGGAATGGGGGTGTCGGTTTCTTTAAGCAGCCTCTGAAGCGCTGTGCGCACGGCCTCGGTGAGCTGAACCGGGCTTGAATCCATGTCGCCCGTGAGCGCTGCTCGCAGAATCGCCATTTTGGTGAGGCCCTGCTTTTGCGCCTCGATGCGGTTGCGGATGCGGGTAAGTTCCTTTTCATCCACAAACATAAAGCTGTCGTGAAAGCGTACGACGCGTCCGGCCATGGCTGAAAGCGCTTTGAGTTCTTCGCGCGAAATCGCTTCGCCGCCCACCGCCACCTTCCAGTCAAAATCCAGCAGGTCCATAAGGCCCATAAAGCCCTGCGACACATCCCAGTTTTCCGCAAGGTCAATCTGCATCGTGGCCTGAGGTGCGAGAAGCTTTCTGAGGCTCTTCGGAAGAATTACCTTGACGCCCAGAAGCCTTAACTGCGGAATCGCTTTAAAGAGAAGGGGCGTCAATTCCTGCATCGTCACAAGCGTCGTCTCCGAGCCCTTTCGCAGAAGGTCGGTGAGTTCCGCACAGTGGTTGCTTAACCTTGCGGCCGTGCGCATCGCGTCAAAGCGGACCGGCTTAAAGGCGGGGTCGGCCAAAATGCGCTTCAAAGTGGCATAACCCGCGCCTACCGCGCCTCCGCTGGCGTTTTCGTCCATCGACAAAAACCCGAGCTCAACCGTGAGGGGCTCTTCAGCGGCCTTATCAGTGTCGTGCGCTTCGCTTCCGTGCCAGGGATCGCGCACCGTGAGAACGGGTTTTAAGTGCACGGCAACAGAGGCCGTGCTTTGCGCCAGGGGGCTCAACCACTCGGAAAGCCGCAGGCGCAGCGCCGTGTTTTCGGGGTTTTCGAGCGTATCGGTGTAATCCGCGGCAAATAGCGCCGTGTTGTCGGGCAGCAGCGTCTCGCCGCGAACCTTTTCAAAGCCCGCGCGCACGAAGCTGTCGATGAAGATCCCCAGAACAATTTCGCCCATGGTGACCGCACTCATCGCGTCCGGGCGCCCGAGGATCTCAAGCCAGGGTTTGTCCACCCGCAGAAAAAGCGCACCGAGTTCCCGGGTGAGCTCCCGGATTTCAGGGGACGTGGTCGCGGGAATCCAGCGCACCGCAAAGCAGCCTTCGGCGGGCTCATAAATCTGCGGCATCGCAGCCTGAACCATCATGAGTTTTGCCGCCAGCACCCAGGCGTCGTAGAAGGCTTCGATTTCCTCGGCTTCGCTGTCAAGTTTCTTCGCGTTTAAAAAGCCCGAGAACATCTCGTGCACGCGCACGGGGCTTCCGTCCGGGCGCATGTCACCGACGCGGCAGGACACAAGTTTCCCGCTTTCGTGGTCAAATTCCTGCCAGTAAAGGGTTTCGGAGGTTCGCACCGCGCCCCAGGTATTGACCGAAATCAGTGCTGCGGGGTGCTCTTCGTCGGACACGAAAACGGGCGGAGTGTGCTCCGAGAGTTTTGTGAGTTGCGCTTTGGCAACCTTGGCCGCTGCCGTGAGCACCTTTCTCACCGTTTCCCGCAAGTTTCCGCCCACGTAGCCCGCGGGCTTTTCTGAGAGGAGCGCGAGCTGCGCGTCCGGTTCAAACGCGGGCGTCTTAAAGGTCAGTGCCGAGAGGCTTCTCAACCAGTCTTCCTTGGTTTCGGCTTCGGTGGGGGCGGACCACGTGTTGTCGTCATCGATGTAACGATCGGTGATGTTGCTGTCCTGCATCACCGACGCATCAAACGTGCCGGCCGCATCGGACGGATCGGAGCGCTTGAGAATATCGCGCCAGGCGGGTAGTTCCGAATTGAGTGCCCGCCCGATTTCTACGCCTCTTAACGCCAGTTCTTTTGTGAGGTCAATGCCGCGCAGCGCAAAGAGAATGAAGGGATTGGCATCGATCTCCTGGCTCATCTTGTAAATGACCGCCGCGATGTGTTTGCAGGGCACCGCGCTGTCCGGGCACGAGCACTGCATGTCCATGTCCCGCCAGCTCGCGGGAAACAGGCGGATCCCGATCTTTTCGCATAAGGGGAGGATGTCGGGTGACAGTTCGCGCGCAGAGAGCTTGGCAAGAATGAGGGGCGAGGACGCGACGGCATCAAGCAGCTTTTCGCGCTGCTCGCGGGAGATTTCGGGGAGCTTCAGAGTTACCGTATAAAACGGATCGTAGTGCCCGATAACGCGCGCCTTGACGGCGTGCTGTTCAAAGTCAAGCCGGAAGGATTTGACTTTGCCGGTGTTGGCGTAGGTTTTGCCGCGGGGGATGCGGTTGGCGTAGTCGATGTGCGTGAGGGCGTTGAGCCACTGCTCGCCCCACCAAGTGGTGCCGTATTCGGTGCGTGCCATGAGTCGGAAACCGGTTGTCGAAAGAAGAGGGCTGCACGGGGAAAAGCCGTGCAGGAGAAAGGGAAAGTCGGGGGTATTGTAAGGGGACGGTGGGATGCACGGGAATAAAAACCATGTGCACGGCAGACGGGGCGGACAGACTCGTTTGCGGTAAGAAGAGAAACGGGGCAAGTACGGGAGTTCCAGGCTTCAGGCTGAGGCACCGGTAGATGTCAAGTCTTCTTTCCGCTAATTTACAAATTTTTATATGTGTGAGTTCTGAGGGGCTCTGCCCCCTCCGCCTCCGGCGGATTCACCTAGAGTTTTTTAGCCCGTAGAAAAACCTTTGATGCAGCTGTGCTGCACCGTTCGCGCAGCAGAGGTCGTTGCGCGAACGAGCAATGTGACCTTGTCGCCAGCATCCATACCGGTGTGCTCAATTAAATATTTTTCAAGATTGAAATAAAGTCCTTCCGAGGCCGGATCGATGGGGAACGTCGGCTTATCGCCCATGGCGGCCATTTCCTTGGTCGTTTTGAGGATTCTCACAGCAGCATCTCTATCAATAATTCCGGCTCGGGCGCACATGACCACATGAGCTTTGTTCATGTCGAGATAGGTCTGATAAGAATGAGCCACTTCATCGGGGATGCCGGGTTGGTTTATGTACTTGACCATGCTTGCCGCGGGGGCTTTCTTTAGTTTGCCGCGCATGTTGAGCTGTGCCATTTCATCCTCACTTTTTCGGAAACAATCCGATGCGATTAAGGGTTAGAGGCTTTTGGTCTCCTTCTTCGGCATTTCAACAGCATGCTTGGACTTCTTTTCACAGTATGACTAAATATCATGGAGAAGCATTCCACGGTCGAGGAACTCACCGCCAACTTTGACGGGCGGCGGGTTGTTTATCCCTATTCCGAAATCGATGAGCTTGAGCTGTGTTACGCAACGACGATTCATGAGTCACCGGGGAGCGAATACCCGATCGTCGTGATGCTCAAGCGCAACCTGATCTACACGGGTGTGACGCGAGGGAAAAAGCTCGTAGTGATCGTGGGGCAGAAGCGGGCCTTGGCGATGGCTATGCGGGGAAAGCAGACGGTGAAGCGTTTGATGGGCCTATCGCATTGGTTGAGGTGCGGTGAGTAAAGAAAAGCCGCTTTGGATTTTCACCGAAGCGGCTTTGACGTCAGGGCGTGGGTGCTCAGGCAACCGTGCCGATTTCCTTTCTGTACTGCGCGATCACGCGGGCCATGGCGGAGGGATCAGCCATCAGCGCGGGATCAATAAGGACTTCGGCCTGCTCGGCCGTGAGAAGCCCCATGTCAACTACGGCTTTTTTGACCGTGCAGCCGTGTTTCTCGCAGTAGTGTGCCGTGCGCACGCCTTCGGGGTAACCGAAAAGGGCTGCAACGACCGTGGAAAGCGCAATCGAGGTTTCGGCTTCATGACGGCAGCGATCAACGTTGGCGGTGATGCCGTCCACGCAGTGAAGTCTCAGAATCGGCAGTTCCCGTTCCACGAGGTAAAGGCTCTCAAAGAGGCACTTGTAGAAAGTGGCGTCCCAGACGTTGAGGTCAAGTTCGCCTTCGTCGATTGCCATCGAGATGGCTACATCGTTGCCACAGACCTGATGTGCGATCTGAATGGCCATCTCAGGGACCGTCGGATTGATTTTCCCGGGCATGATGGAGGATCCGGGGGAGAGTGCCGGCAGATTGATTTCCATCCAGCCCGCGCGCGGACCGGAACTCATCAGACGCAGGTCCTTGGCGATCTTGGAGAGCGTCACGGCAAGCGTTTTGACGGCTCCGGAGACGGTGAGCATGAAGTCGGAATTCTGAAAGCCGTCAAAGAGGTTGTCCATCGGGCGGACCGGTTCGCCGATGATGGTGGAAATGTGCTTATAAAAAGCCTCGCGGTAGCCGGGCTGTGCTCCGAGACCGGTGCCCACGGCATTGCCGCCCATGATGAGTTCAAAGCAGCCGGTACGCACAGTTTTGAGAGCCTGAGCCTGACGTTTCAGGACAGAGGCAAAACCGGATAATTCCTGACCGAGCGTGACGGGGAGCGCATCCTGCCAGCAGGTGCGGCCGACTTTGACAATGTCCTTAAATTCACGGGCTTTGGCTTCAAAACTCTCTGCAAGTTTTTCGGTTTCGGTGATGAGGGCGGCAAGTCTGGGCGCCGCGGCCAGATGTGTTGCCGACGGAATCGTGTCGTTTGTGGACTGCGAGCGGTTGACATCGTCGTTCGGGTGCAGCAGCCGCTTGTTCGCCAGCTCGTTGCCGCGGTTGGCGATCACCTCGTTGACGTTCATGTTCACGCACGTGTAGCCGCCGCCCTGCCACATATCGAGCGGAAACTCTTTTTCAAAGCCGCCGGCGATCACACGGTCGCAGGCTTCGGTAATAGCGCGCGCTTTTTCCGGCGCGAGAGCACCAATCTCGGCGTTAGCCAATGCACAGGCTTTCTTAATTTGGCAGAGCGCTTTGTGCATGTCCGGGTAGGTGATCACGGGAAAGCCTGCGGTGCCTGAAACCGCAAGCATGCGGGTGGTCTGAATGCCGTAGTAGCGGTCGTCGGGAATTTCCATCGTGCCGAGACAGTCGCGTTCGGTGCGTTTTTTTTTCATGGTGGTCCTCTTTGTGCGGGTTGTCGGACAACGGTTGCCGGCCGGTATGCGGGCATTGTCGGTTTCTTTTGTATTGAAGCCAAGAAAGCACAGGAATAAACTCGGCCAAGTTAAGTTTTTCTAAACATAGTGCGCTATGTCATCCGATCCGGTTGATCTGCGGCAGCTCAGAATTTTTCTGGCGGCAGCCGAACTTAAAACCTTTGCCAGGGCCGCCAAGATGATCGGCGTGACGCCTTCGGCCGTGTCTCAGACCGTGGCAACACTGGAAAAGGATCTCGGCACGGCGCTTTTTGAGCGTGATGCAAGGCCCCTGAGGCTTACCGCTGCCGGCAGGCGCCTTGCCGCTGACGGTGCGCCGCTCATTAACGCAGCGGCTGCCCTGCGCGAGAGGGTAACCTCCAAAGAGCTTGCCTTTGAGCGCTTAAGGCTCGGGCTCGGTGAGTCGGTCGCAGCCACCGTCGGCCCTTGGTTTGTGCGCCGCATGAATGAGAAGGTGGCGTCCCT
>OMFN01000985.1_pt1 | contig 12551 bp, 11 predicted proteins | sample 1645641 | NCBI WGS metagenome assembly OMFN01 (sample SAMEA103958126, study PRJEB25191) | human gut metagenome
TCGTTGTGGAGATAGGCTAGGTCTGTTTGGGGTTGGGTCATGGCATCACGCTCCTTCTTATTATGATTTATCGTTGCTCTACAATATAAATAGTTGAACTAATATCTGTATTATTATAGAAATATGCTCCACTTCTATCGCTATATCGAAGTATTGCCAAATCTTTGCCATTGTGAAGTTCTTTAGATGCTCGCACAAACCAAATCAACCTCAAGTTGTTTTTTTGCAAAAAATCATCCAATAGACTTTTCCGAATGACTATTCCGGATTCTTCTTGGGATATTTTTAAGTCGAATGCTGCAATTCTTTTGCTTGAATCGTAGTACAAGCCATCTATGTCCTCCTGATGAAGATTAAGTTGTTCGATTAGCATTGGGCATGGAACATTCATCGAAAGTGTACAATCCTTTGAAGCATCGTATTCACTTTCCCAAACAAGATTCATACTCGCATGTATAATTTCACCAATTTGTTTCAAGACTGGTTTTCTAACAATCTCCTTCTTAAAAAGATGTTGATTCAATTCCTGATCTGAAAATACTTGATTGGAATCCGCATCAAGTGATTTCTGATATTGTTCCAAAAATTCAACGTTTAAAACCTCCTGCTCTACCTCTTTTTCTTCTGGCATGTTAAGAACCACACCTGATTCTACCGAACTACTCTTATTGAGCAGGTCACAACTAGGTGACCATGGATATTCTCGATTGAATACAGAGTACGATTGCGGATCAAGTCCTATACCCTTTGAACTACTAAAGTCAACTCTATCTGTAGCTGCGACTTGGAACTGTTCAAACTGTTCTTCTGTAACGAAGTAAGCGTACAACCAACTCCAAGTCAGGAGCCTTTCAGCTTTCAACTGCTCTCTTCCTGAACATATATAATTGCTCAGCCTAATCCATTGAGTTCCGTTAGAATCAGAAAGAATCAATGCCTTTGGCATTTCCGCAAAGAAAATGCCATCAGAATCCAACCATTCAGATACACTATCTATATTTGAAACGTCAACCTTCAAATGCTCATCACGAGTAGCTTTTTTCAACTCGCTTATCTCATCAAATATAGGAATTTCATCGGATTTCGTTAGTTTGAAATTTAAGGTCGGATCAAAATCCCGAACGAACGGTTCCCAGGGACCTTCAAATTTTGACGTTTCAGAATAATCTGTATCAATGTCACACTGGTCAGAAACTCTTGCCAGAATATTGTGCATTGCAATCCATTGATATTTTTTTCCTATACGTTCAACCTTTTTTGTTTCGCTTCTATCATATCCCCAATAGTTGTTGCCCTTATCAAGTTCATTAGTATAGCCCAAATCATTAATAATAAAGGACATTGCCTGTTTGTACATTTCGTCTTCATCGACATCGAAGTATTTTAATGCACTTTGAAAAACATAGCGTCCAAAATCACCATACATACCATGTCCTTCAAACGACATGGAACTTTTGATTTGCCGCAGTCCACCATCGTATTTCTTATTAATGTAATCTTCATCGATTTGTTCAATAGGAAATGATTTATATGGTGGAATAATTTTTTCATGGACAATGCAACCGTTGTAGTCTGGATTCTCCCATAAAAAGCGTTCGATTATTAATCTTGCATAGTCACGAAGTAAGATGTCAGGATAAACAGTTTCTTGGTCAAAAATTGTTGAGTATACATACTCTGCTAAAATAAGATACGCTTGATTCTTCTCTTTAATACGTTTGCAACAAGTTCCGAATACAACACCATATAAACGCTCTAAGATATATGGATCATTGACTCCTGCAAAAGCCTTCAACAGCACAATGCACAAATCAAATTCATTTCGAAGAATTTCAATCATCGCCTGCGATGTATAATCGCGAAGGATACGATTAGACGAACTAAGCAACCATCCACAAAGAATAAGCAACTTCCGAGCCTGTTCCTTATTCATCTGAAGACTTTTTCCCGAACTATACATCCGCAAGAGTTGTACGAGTCGATTTGAATCATCATAAAAAATCCCATTGATATACTTTGTCCAATAATAGTCTCGTTCGCTAAGCGCATATCCCATTAAAAGCGTGTGCAAAAAATCCGCATTCAGAGGATGACAGCTTTTCACGCTATTCCCAATAAGAACATTCCAAAAATCCGTCCGAGATACATTGTATTTTTTCGCAGCAGCTAGAAAAAACTTGTTGGAAATATATTTTTTCTCACGCCAAACAAACGATCGTATGTAGGTTCTAACAACAAAATCCTTCTCAAAACTTTCAGGCAGATCATCAATCACATCGATACATTCTTTTCCAAATTCTTGAGCATAAAAAGAACAACACGTTACAAAAATATCGCAGTTGCTTAGATTCACATGGTTATCTTTTAGTTGCAGAATTTCTTCGCATAAAATCTTGCGAATCAATGTGTCAGATATATTTTGAGAAAATAAACTCTTTGCGAAAAAATAATCGTTCATTTGATCGTAGGAAAAAAAGTACCGTTCCTGACCAGAGACTAGATTTGTATGCATGAGATTTTCTTTTTCCAATAATGCCATAAATGGCCTTACCGGAAAACCATTTAATTTCCAGAATCGCATATTTGCAAGGTCAGATTCCATAATACTTTTTTCTTTTTTATCAAAGATCAATGTCGAAATCTCATCAACAAGAGATTGAACGAGATTGTCCCCCTCAGTTAATCCCATAAGATCATACCGCTTTATTAATATTGGGAAAATATTTTTGTTTACATTTTCCACTAATCTATCATATAAAACCGGAAGACTCGCTTCGTCATTTCTGTACGTTTTACAATACAAAGTCAGGAATAGGGGATTTTCCATTTCTGCTTCAAAATATTCATACAAAGTAAACGGAATTTTGTAGTAGTTAAAGAATACCATCGATGCCTCTAATCCGATGGATTCAAAACCAGAATGCAAAATCTTATAAATATTTTTATCTTTTGAGATGAGATTGTCTGGTACGAGCGAATTCTCATATTCTGTTCGATAAGTGATTGCTAATTTTATGCGGGTACATTTTTCTACCTTTTGTAAAAGAGAGCATAGACCAGTTTTCCAAAGTCCATAATTAACCGTTTCATTCAATGCATCTATACACAATAAGACATAAGCATCCTGCTCTCTACCCATCGATTCTAGTATGCTTATAAACTCATCAAACGAATAGTTCAACTCACAGTCTTGTAATAATTGATCGAGAATTGGCAAATCTGAATAGCAATTTCCAGCTAAGAGTAAAATCGCAGGCTGATTATTCTTCATTAGTGATTGAACTTCAGCCGCTAGCATATGCGACTTTCCAATTCCCGCATTGCCAGAAATAAAAAGTTCCTTAGCGGTGATAAGGCGACCTTCATCAGCGGTTAGAGATAGGTAATTGGACAAATCGAGCAATTCATAAAGCGTATCAATTTCAACTTGGAGCTTATTATATTCTTCTTCAGCTTGCGAGCGCCCCCACTCTTCTTTATCAATTTTTCTTCGTTCAAGAAGGGAGCGAGTTCGGGAAAGCCGCTCTGTCTTTTGGCTAATTTCTAAATTTATTTTTTTCTCATCTTCAGCTATAGAAGATTGTAAACGCTGATGCCATTCAAGTGCATATTCGAGTGTTCCACTATCAATATCTTCAAAAGACAAAACCATTGTCTTGATTTCTTTGAGATAATCAGCATGATTTTCTGTATGGTCTTCCATATAAGCGATTTTTTGAAGTAACTTTTCTTTCTTTCTATTGATATATTGAATTGCATTTTGATTTCTAGCAAAAAGAGAAAGCTTTTTTGAGGTTTCTGTTTCAACATTGAATTCTCGGTTGAATCGTTCTCCTAGAGTGTTAAATGATTTTTCATCATGGGCAATGATCCAATCAAAAGTAATAACATTAACACCAAAATAATAATTCGCTAAATACGGATATTTTCTTACTATATCTAAGATTTCCTCATTCGTTATCAGCTCAATAGAAATTTCACTTTTATTAAGTAACTCTACAATCTTTGCATAACTTTTGCCAGAGGCTGTTATCGCCTTATTACAATACAGAACAACATGATTTATCTTTCCGGCATAGTATTCAACAACATTTTCCATTGAGTGATATATTTGGCTGTAGTCTACATTCTTATCAAAAAACTTTGCTTGATAGCCAATATAACGATTTGTATCCTCATCAAATATTGGTTCCGATTCAATACCCGGTTGGTTCGGATCCGAATGCAAATGTGTCATCAGCTTATTTGATTTCAGAAATTCATTAGCAAAAAGTTGTCGGCACAGATTTTCAAACTTAGTGCGAAGTCCGTCAGGGCCATTATTGTATAATGAGAAGTTATCCCAGTTGATTTCAACAGCCATTGTGTTTCCTTTCCTTGATTTTGCCAAATCGATTGTTATGCTTTGTCTAATTATAACATACTTGTTTCAAACATTTCCATAATTTGATGCATCGTTTCTCTATCGATAGAACGAATTATTTTCTCTTTTCTGTATGTTCTGTCAATAGTGACTTATTGTCTGTAGACGCATTGTCTTCAAAGCGACATAATTGTTTTGGAGGGAGTTAAAGTGCTATGAGTTTGATTCATATTTTTGCTGTTAACCTTCGTTTTTATCGTACTGAAGCAGGACTTTCTCAAGAAAAATTAGCCGAGTTGGCTGGTTTGCACCGAACTTACATTAGTGCGATTGAAAGAGAACGCCGAAACATCTCTATTGAAAATATCGAAAACATCGCAAATGCCTTAAACATTGATGCTTATAGATTATTAAAACCACTTGAAAGCTGAAAGGGTGTATGCAGCATGGGGAGAAATATAGACAATCGAAACTCAAAAGTCACTGAATATCTGGACAAACTGTATTTGTTGGCATCAAACAATGCTCCTTCAACAGGTAATATGCCATATGAATCATCACTAACAGCTATATTCGATTCAAAAACCATGAGTTATCGTGAGATTATACTTGTTGCTTTAGTCGGTCGAATGCTCGATGACTCTTTTCGAGCCTATTCTCATTTCTACGGATGTAAACCTCGTGCTATTTTTGAAGGTCCTATAAAAGATTTTTGTAATGCAAAGGGCTTTCCTCACACAAAATCCGGGCCTTTAAATATTGCCAAAGCATCCAATATTAACGAAGCATGGGCTTCACAACGTGATCCCAAAATAGATGCAGATTTCGTTGTTGATTTGATAAAACTCATTGATTCTAAGGACGATGCGTTCCGAACGAATCTTGGGGTTGATTTGATGCGAAAATATATTTCATCAGCTCAACACATTCAGTCTTTGACGGTTGAATTCACTCCCTCAACGAATCCGATTCATTTGGAAGGACTGTGCAGAAAAATGATAGATGGAGCACCCGACTCAGGGAATACTCCACAACGCATTTTTGGCTTTCTGTTAGAGTCCTATCACACATCAATTCATACAGGAATCATCGTAAGTGGTGCAGATGATAGTGCTTCTGCAACTAGCACGACCAGTAAAAAGCCTGGTGATATTAATGAAGAAGGAGCTGACGGTTCTATTTACAGAGTGTATGAAGTTACTGTGAAGCCGTTTGATCTCTCGCGTATTATTGATTCGTACGACTGTATCAAAAAATACAATGATGAGAAACACACACACATTAATGAGATTGTCGTTGTTTGTCGAAAAAGAGATTGTCCTTCGGATATAAAACACAGCCCGTACTATTTTTGCCTTGGAACATATGAATATCAAGACGTAATTTACTATTACTGGGACATCTACGAATGGATATCTTACATGTTGCAGCATATGATTCCTTCTGCGCGAGAAAATTTTTATAGTCGCCTTAACAGCTATGTCAACGATACAAATACGCATGAAGCTGTGAAAGTGCTTTGGAATGCACTTCATCAAAATAACTCTTAACAAAAAAACAGACGAAAGCCAACACTTTCGTCTGTTTTTTCATTGGTATTCTTTCAAATATTGGATTGTTGCGTTTGCAACAACTTCCGCTAATTTGCTTGGCACTGCATTTCCAATTTGCGTATAGATTCTACCTTTGTTTCCGCAGAAAATATAGTCATCAGGGAAAGTCTGAATCCTAATAGCCTCATTAATGGTAATTCTTCGTAGCCGTTTAGGAGCTTCTCGAAATTCAGGCGTGATAGTTCCATTTAAAAGGCCACGATGGTAACTTACCACCCAATCCTCATTGGCATCGCCATATAAATATTCTTCGTCGAGAAATGGTGTTTTATTGCCACCCATTGATGCAGGAAGTGTATTTGCATAATCATCAATATTAATTGGACGGCCTTGACCATTAAAATACATTCCGGCATACGGTGACTTCCGCATAATAGGATTGGTTGCAAACGTAATTTTCGCCGTGCATGTATTTGGATTTTTTTCTGTTCCTGCTGGGCCGAGTGACTTTAACAAGGCCCGAATCGTTGGCGCTTCGGTCTTTTGCTGTTCTAGCAGATCGTTCATGTGATACTCAAAAAAAACATCTTGATTGTTTTTTATTCCAATGAAAAAGACCCTTTCTCTTTTTTGAGATACACCATATTCTGTTGCGTTTAAAATAAATGGGCTACAATGATATCCAAGCCTGCTAGCTCGTTCAAGGTATTTTTTTCTTACCGGCTCCCATTTATCTAAAAAGCCGAGTGCCTTTACATTTTCCATAACAAATGCTCTCGGCTTGACTCGTTCCACAACATCCAAAAAAGTAAAAATCAATTTACTTCTAGCATCGTCCGGGTCCATTTTGCCTGCAACTGAAAATCCCTGGCAGGGAGGACCGCCAAACACGAGATCAGTTCCCTCATAATTGTTCATCTTTTCGATGACATTATTGATATCATCATTGACTATAGTCCTACCTGGATGATTAGCTTTATATGTTTCAGCAGCTTCCTTCATGAGCTCATTAGCGAAAATCACATTGACACCAGCTTTTTCAAAGCCGATGTCCATTCCGCCTGCACCTGTAAACAAGGAAACAGCCGTTAATGCTTGGTTCATGTCAATCTCCTAATACGATTTGAAGTGTTTCACAACTCCTAATAGTATAACACAGATTTTGTCTTCATTCAATTTCAAGTTGATTGAATTATGTAATTGGCCAAAGCATCACTCTGACACTTTGACCGCTGCGCTCCATTCTACCATAGCAGAGGGGCTTACGCTCAGGACAGCAGTGCAGGCTCAATCAGCACCGCCGCATTCCTGACCTGATACGTCACACCGCTGGCTTCTCCCTTTGCCTTGCGGCAGCACACCTCCGGCTGCTGCTCCGCAAGGTCGGCAAGCTGTTTCTGCAAGTCGGGATTCAGCGTGAACACGCTGTAAGTTCCGTCTCCGATAGCGTAAATCATGGTTTCCAGCTTACACGGCATCAGTGTATTCGTCATCTTCGTCCTCCTCAAACATCTCAGGCCCCCAGTCCTCATCACGTTCGATGTCCTGCGCCAGCTTCTCCATCCCGGCATAGCACTCCATCTCGGAACGGACGAAGTAGAACATCTGGTCATACCAGCGTTCCAGATGCAGCGATTCGTCCTCCAGCTTGCGAACGAAGTCGAACACCAGCCTGTTCAGATCAGGATCAACCGTCAGCCCGGCAACTCCGTACAGCCGCTTGCGGGTCAGTTCCAGATCGGCGCAGCCATAGGTGTAGAGCAGCTTCTTTTCTTCAAACGTCAGTTTCATAGGCTTGTTCCTCCGTATTAAAAAGGGCCTGCCCTGTGCAGACCCGATGTAGCAAAAAGACCGCCGTGCGTTGTGCAGGGCGGTCTTGAACTCAGGATTGGAGAAAATCCCGGAGTTCCTCAGCGAAAAAGGAGATTTTTGCGATAGCAGCTATCGCTATGTAAGGCAGGACGAAAACCACAAATGCGGTAATCAGCATTTTCAGGACTTCGCCGCCGTCTGCCAGCTTCATGACCCAGCTTGCAAGCGCCACGAAAAAGAACAGTCCCGCCAGCAGATTCGTCAGGATCGTGGAGAAGGTCGTGAGGAAGATGCCCACCCACTGCGCCAGAATCAGCAGCAGAAGCAGCGGAAAAAGGGCAAGTTTCAGCATCCATTTCAGCACAGCCATCGTGGGCACCTCCTTATACAAAAATCAGCTCAGACTTGATGATTTCCTCGGCACGGTTGCGGATGCTGTTCATCCGGCGCACCCACTCCAGTTGATCGGCAGCTTTCAGGGCTTCGGTCACGCCCTCAGCTTCCTGCATCTGCCGGATGATTAGGGCAAGCTGTTCTTCGGCCTGTTTGTCCAGCTTGGCAAGGTAGCTACCCAGCTCCCCGGACAAGAGCAGTTGATTGTACCGGATGGGATGCTGCTCCTTCAGATACATTTTATGTAAGCGGCCCCACCGCCCGGTGGGGTGCTGCTCTGCCGGGGCTGCTGCGGTCAGGTTCGGCAGATAGTGGTCATTGACAAGGGTGTAGTCCAGACCGTTAGCGTTGTCATGGATGGAATTTTTCATGGTAGTCATGCTGCATTATCCTCCTTTGGTTTCGGCGTTGGGACTGCTTCTGGGTCAGGTTTTGGATTTCCTTTTTTCTTGTGATAGAATTCCAAGGTTTTCCTGTTGTGGTTAATTCTCCTGCACTCATCGGAACAAAATTCCTGCTGGCTGTGTGTAGGCCAGTAGGAGTGACCGCATACGGCACAGGCACGTTGCCGGTAGTAATGACCTCCTCTCTCGGCTTCTCTAGCCGCTTCCTTTTGCTCCTGTCTTGCCTGATTCCAGCAGTCTCTTGAACAGAAAATCTGTCGGTTGCTCGTAGGTGTAAACATCTTCCCGCAGTGCGGACACGTTTTGGTTTTAATGATCTCGCCACCGTTTTCAGCGATTTTCTTTGCCTTTCGCTTTTCTCGGTAGGCTTTTTCACGTTTGCGCTGTTTTTCCATGCGCTGCCGTTCTTCCTGCTCTTTCTGCACTTTCAGTTCGGCAAGTTCTTCCTCGGTATAAGCAATATCGACTTGGCCGACATAGTTGAAATAAATGTCAACCTTTTGTGTGCGGGCATTGCCTGCACCCTCGGCTTCATAAACAACGATTTTATCGACAAGTTCGTTAAACATTGAATCGGAGATTTCTGTTGGATTTTTGCACTTGCGAATCAGCGAAATGAAATGCCGAATATCAGCAGAACTTGATTTATCTTCGGCAATTTCGGATTTCATCGTTTCCATCTGCGATTCCAATTCTGCCTGCTCGCTATCATACTGTGCCATCAGCTGCTTGTACTGTCGTTCGGGCAACAGTCCAGCCATAAGATTTTCGTACAGACTACGAATAAGGGCAGAAAGCTCATCATAGCGTTTTTGACAACGTTTCAATTCCGATTGGTTCTGCTTCGGCTTTTCTTCACGTTTCTCTTTCCAAAGTGATTGCAGTTCCAAAGCGAAGGTTTCTTCATCTTTTAGAACAAATCTCGAAAAGCGTTTGACCGATGCCAATATCAGGGCTTCAACATTATCGGCACTGATTGAATGGGCAGTACAGCCATTCACCCGACTTGCATATCCACCACAACGATAAGAATATTGAGTAGACCCATCCTTTTTACTGTAGTGTGTTTGCAAGGTCAATCTTCTGCCGCAGTCGGCACAATACAGATACCCGCTTAAACGGTTGGTGTGCGTTCCCCAAGCAGAAGCACGATTCACTCGGCATCTGCGTTTCTGAACACTATCCCAAAGTTCTTGCGATATAATCGGTTCATGCGTGTTCTGGAAAACGTACTGTTCATCTTCATCTGTTTCTTTTCTCTTGTGAAGTTTGAAATTTGTGCTTACAGATTTTCGTAAAACAGTGTGTCCCAGATATTCCTGCCGACCTAAAATTGTTCTTACGGAGGAGGTGCCCCACAGGTACGGATTGGAGAACTTTGTCCCATTGTACTGCTCCGGGTGATATTTCTTTGCGTATGCAGCAGGAATCAGGACTTTTTCCTCTGTCAACAGTTCTGCGATTGTCCGTGGGCTTTTTCCTTCGTTCGCAAGAAGAAAAATGCGCTTTACGACTTCGGATGCCACCGGATCAACAACAAGTGTCTGCTTGTCGTTTGGCAAACGGTTATATCCATACGGAATAGAGCCGCTGCAACGTTTTCCATCTTTCATCCGGGCATCGAACACAGCCTTGATTTTATTGCTCGTGTCTTTGGCATACCATTCGTTCATAATATTCAAAAACGGAGCAAAATCATTGTCTGAAGCATTGTTGCTGTCGATGCTGTTGTTGATTGCAAGGAATCGGACGTTTTTCTGTGGGAACAGAACTTCCGTATAAAAACCGACTTGCAGATAATTTCGTCCTAAGCGGCTCATATCCTTCACAATCAGCGTTTCGACATTTCCTGCTTCTACCTCTTTTATTAGAGATTGAAAGCCGGGACGATTGAAATTCACACCTGAAAAGCCATCATCTGTAAAGTGGCGGATGTTCTTGAAGCCGTTCTTTTGGGCGTAATCTTCCAGATATTTCTTTTGGTTGGTGATGGAATTCGATTCACCAGCAAGATCATCATCTCTTGACAAACGCTCATAGAGTGCGGTGATTTTTGGTTCTTTAGGCATTTGTCCTACCTCCTTTCTTATGGAATCTTTCAATTTAGGACAATCAAGTTTATCGTCCTATTAAAGTATAGCCTTCGGGCGCAAGTTCGATGGCAGTAGTAGTTTCACCAAAAGTAGAAGCCCACGCATCAAAATGGGTCAACCCTTTCTGCTGCAAGGTGTTGTACTGGAGGTAGCGCATGAGGGTGTACATCTCGGTCATACTGTTGCTCAGGGGTGTACCCGTTGCAAAAATCACGCCACGGCCACCGGTGATTTCATCCAGATAGCGACACTTGCCGAACATATCGCTGGATTTTTGTGCCTCGCTCGTACTCAAACCTGCGACATTACGCATTTTCGTGTACAAGTAGAGGTTCTTAAACGCTTGGCTCTCATCCACAAACAACCTGTCTACGCCCAATTGTTCAAACGTAACCACATCATCTTTACGGTCTGCGCCTTGCAGCTTTTCCAGTTTCTGTTTCAGAGACTTGCGCAACTTTTCCAGCTGCTTTACCGTGAAATGCTCGCCAACCTGTGCTTTCGCTTCTTCGATGGCCTCCTCGATTTCATCCATCTGTTCCTGAATCAGACGCTCCTGTCGTTCTGCGGACAAGGGTATCTTTTCAAACTGGCTGTGTCCGATGATAACTGCATCGTAGTCGCCGGTCGCAATTCGCGCACAGAATTTTTTTCGATTACCGGGTTCAAAATCTTTCTTGCTGGTGACCAGCAGCTTTGCATTGGGGTACAGGCGTAAAAACTCGCTGGCCCATTGTTCCGTCAAATGGTTTGGCACGACAAAAAGACTTTTCTGACACAAGCCCAGACGTTTCAGTTCCATAGCGGAAGCCGCCATCTCAAAACTCTTGCCAGCACCGACTTCGTGCGCCAAAAGGGTGTTGTACCCATACAGCACATGGGCAACCGCATTGCGCTGATGCTCTCGCAAATCGATCTCCGGGTTCATGCCCACAAAATGAATGTGACTACCGTCATACTCACGGGGGCGGGTGCTGTTAAAAAGCTCGTTGTACTTTTTTACCAGTAGGGCGCGTCGCTGTGGATCTTTCCAGACCCAGCCAGCAAATGCGTCCTTGATGGCCTGCTGTTTCTGCTGGGCGAGGGTGGTTTCGTTTTGATTCAGCACACGCTTTTCTTTCCCATCCTCCTCGATGGTATCATAAACGCGGCTGTCACGCAAATTCAAGGTATCCTCCAAAATCTTGTAAGCGTTGGCTCGGCGGGTACCGTAGGTTTCGGTGGCCATAATGTCACCAAAGCCAGTAGCAGATTTATTGCTGATCCGCCATTCGGATCGGTGACCACATAGGAACTGTGACATTGTAAAAGGTTGGGCTTGAGCCAAAACCGGGTCTTGCCGCTGCCAGGGCCGCCCACCACCAGCACGTTTTTGTTCCGGGCATTCTTCGGATCAGGTGGGCGGTTGGACATCATCAGCCGTTCTGTTTTGGTCAGGATGATATTGTCCTCGAACTTTGGAGCCATGAACGGCTCTATATCCTTCGGAGTGCCCCACCGGGCAGAGCCGTACTCCATGCCGTGGCGGTACTTCTTGGCGTTTTTACCACGCAAATAAACTGCCAGCCGCAGCCCTGCGCCGCAGCACAAGCCCACCAGCAAATCCAGTGGATGCAGGCTGGGCAGCGGGTTTGCAAACGCTACCGGGATGGTGCCCATCATGGACATGATCTTATCGCCCAACTCTTTGCCCTCTGCAAGCCGCCACGCTTCGCCAAAGTTGGTTGCAATCAATCCCAGCAAAATATAGGGCAGATACAGAGCCAGCAGCTTTGTCAGCTTTTTTGTGGTCACAGTCCACGCTCCTGTTCCTTGTGCCGGACTTTACCGGGGAGTTCTGCCGCCGCCTGCACCAGTTCATGCAATCGTGCCAGCACCGAGGGGCGTTTGTCCTTGTTGAGCAGGGATGCCGAATATTCCTTGAAAGCCGAAT